>Ga0208566_1000078_pt1 | contig 69230 bp, 48 predicted proteins | sample PL_2010_150m_FD_184159 | JGI IMG/M metagenome (GOLD analysis project Ga0208566, IMG submission 184159) | Freshwater microbial communities from Powell Lake, British Columbia, Canada to study Microbial Dark Matter (Phase II) - PL_2010_150m... | ecosystem: Environmental > Aquatic > Freshwater >...
GTGGAACTGCAGGTGGCGGAGGCATGCCGGGCATGCGAGGTGGCGGAGGAGGAGGTGGCGGCGGTGGACAACGAGGTGGAGGTGGCGGAGATGGAAGAGGGATATCTGCGACCGGCCCTGCCGTGCAAGCCATGCAGAACAACTTCTCCATCGGTCAGCAAAACGGAATCAACACGACACACGCCCTTGGCCTGCAATACACCGATAGCTGGGCTGCAGGACTTAATGCGGAGGGGAACTACTTCTTCAATCTGACCGACAACAACCGGGTTCAGCTCACGAACCGGCAGTACTTCCTCTCACCCGACACAAGTCAATACTATCGCCAGTCGAACTTGACCGATGGGAAGAACTACAACCACCGGCTCAACATGCGGATCGAGTATGCGATCGATTCTGTGAACTCGATCATATTCACTCCCCGGGTCAGCCTCCAGTCAAATGCTTCCACAAGCAACTCCAACGGGCTGAACTGGCTGCTGCAGAACGTTCCGATCAGCCGGTCGGGAACGGAGAACCGGACTGATGTTGACGGATACACCTCCTCGAATTCAATTGTCTTCAGACACAAGTTTGACGCCAGGGGGCGGACAATGTCGATCCAGGCCAGCGCGAATCTCAACGACCGAAAGAACGCGCGCTATCTGGAATCAGACAATGAGTATTACTATGGCGCAAAAGTCCAGGTGGACTCCGTCGATCAGCTCGCAAACACCAAGACGAAAGGGTATTCGTTTTCGGCGAACATAGCGTACACCGAACCGGTGGGCGTATCGGGGCTCGCACAGCTGAACTACACGATTTCGAAATCCAATAATTCAACCGACAAGAAGTCATACAATTACAATTTCCTCGAAGGGCAGTACGATCTTCCTGTGGCCTCATTGAGCAATGAGGTTGTCAGCGGCTATCTGACACAACGCGGGGGAATCGGGTATCAGTACCGGACAACGGACTTCGACGTGAATGCAGGCGTCGGGTTCCAACGTGCCTCTCTTTCGGCCGACCGGACGTTCCCGAAATCCGTCACCACCGACAAGGTATTCAGTAATATCCTGCCGACGCTAACGCTCTTTTTCGGACCATCGCGGAGGAACAGCATTCAGGTTCTCTACCGGACTGCAACAAGTCCCCCGTCGATCAGCCAGCTTGAAAACACTGTCAATAACTCCAATCCCTTCTTCCTCAGTGCGGGGAACCCGGATCTGGAGCAGTACTACACCCACACGCTGACGACGCGCTACGTTACGACAGATCTTCAGACGATGGAAAGTTTCTTCGCACTTGTGTCAGGATCGATTACGGCCGACTACATTGGCAACGCTCTCCTCCTCGCCCCTCGCGACTCGGTCCTGGAAGGTGGCGTTCTTCTCAAACGGGGATCGCAGTTCTCCCGGCCCGAAAACCTCGGCACGCAGCGCTCCCTGCGCGGCCTGTTAACGTACAGCTTCCCGTTCAAGCTGATCCAGTCCATCATCAATATCAACACCGGCCTGAGCTACAACGGAACGCCGTCGATACTGAACAACTCAGGGAACACAGGACATACGTACACGCTCACTCAGGGATTGAGTATTTCGAGCAACATAAGCACCGATCTTGATTTCGCAATTTCCTACAATGCGAATTTTAATACCCTGAAGAATAGCATGCAGCCGGATCTGGACAACCAGTATTTTTCTCACAACGCACACTTCCGGTTGAATTGGACGTTCTGGGAAGGATTCACCTTCCGGACCGATGTCCGAAACCAGTTGTACACCCGGGCACAAACCGGATTCAAACAGAGCTACACGCTCTGGAACATGACTTTTGGCAAGAAGTTTCTGGCGGACAATAAGGGCGAACTCTCCGTGCAGGTGTTCGACCTCCTGAACCAGAACAAGAACGTAAGCCAGACTGTCACCGACACGTACATCGAAGAACAGCAGACGAATAACATCACCCGCTATTTCCTCGTTACGTTTTCCTATCGATTGAACAATTTTTAGAGACGCGGCCCAGAAGTCTTGCCACAAAGACACAAAGCAGCATCTGGTGCCGATTCCTGCCTCCACCGGGCTCTTCTTGAGTCGTCGGGCTTTCACCCCGAAGGCTTCATTTTATCCCCGTCAATGCACACTCAAACGACTTTCCGGCTCCGTACTCGGCTAGATCAAAAATACCGAGTTTACGGTATTGTGCTTCTCCTTCCTCCAGGGTAGTATCTCTCAGCGGAGAAGTTACGCCCCGGGAACCGGGCACCTCCGCAGCAATCAACTTTCTTTCTGCAAATCATGTCATGGAGGTCGGCGATGAAAACAAATAGATCAAATTTATTTACATTGATAGCAGTCGCGGTTGTGAGCTCCCTCGTGACGCTATTGCTCACCGTGGGTGCAAGCTATGTCAGCGCACGTCAGCAGCAACAAGTCACAGGCAATGAGAACCAGGCAATCACACTTGATCAGGCAGTCAAGTATGTACAGGCTTTCACAGTCAGCCCTGCTTCTCCGGCAATCAAAGGCGGGTACTTCGCGAAAAATGGCGTCGACAAAATACTGTCGCAGGCTGGGTGTGTGGGTATTCGATACTACTATGCCAAGAAGGATGATGGAACAGCAACAATTGTGCTGGTAGGAGTTGACTACAATGGCACAGATCTTACAGGGGGCCCCATGATCGAAAACCCATTTCCGTGTCCACCGTTCTGTGGCGCGGCAAGTCCTTTGAACAAGTAATATCCATCAATGTCAATCCCGATACTCGGTTATATCTACTTTGGTGTCTCCTTCGTCCCGGTTGTTGTGGGTCTCTACCGGTACAGGACCATCGCCGGGCCTATGAAGATTCTTACTCTGCTCTGCATGCTTTCGCTCTTGGTCGCAGCGATCGAATTCATCCTGGGTCGCCTCAAGATCCAAAACCAATTCCTGGCAAATTACTATGTGCCTGTTGAACTACTCCTGATTGCGCTCATCTATTTCCTCTCGACGAGTACGGCCAAAGAAAGGAAACTCATCGCTGGAGGCGTCGCACTGTTCATGCTGGTTTGGATGATGGACAAGATCTTCATTGAGATTCCAGATCAGATGAATTCCAATATGGCCGCAGTGTCAAGATTGTTCCTGATAGCTTTGTCGATTCTTATGATCAGCGTCATATCAAGAGATGAAGCCTCAACGCTGAGCGGCAAATCGATCTTCTGGATGGCTGCAGGCGTGATCGTGTATTCGACGGGCACTTTCATTGTCGCTGGTGTTGGGAGCAGACTCTTGAAGATCGACGTGTCGTTGTTTGTCATCGCATGGCACATCAACTGGGTTTTGTTGATCGTCGCCAACCTCCTGTACACAAAAGGACTGCTGTGCAAATCCCGGACCTAGACATAGTGGTGGTGGTCCTCGGGGGAAGCCTCATTCTGCTTCTCTTCGCGGTTCTCTATGTGTTCGTCATGGTGTCGAGCCATCGTCGAGTTGTCGATGCGCAGGGGTCGAAGCTAAGGGAGATCAGGAAGAGCGAGGAGAAATACCGGGGCCTGTTCGACAACGCGTTGGCCGGTATCTTGAAGTTCTCAGTCGATGACTGGATTGTTCACGATGCAAATGAAGCTATCCAAACCTTGTTCGGATGCGGCTCTGCAGAGGAGCTCCAGGGGTGCATCAAGAACTTGCCCGCCCCGGCGCTGGATGTGATCCGCCGATCGTTGCTGACAAGCGGTTTCATCGCCGGGCTTGAGATTGAGGCAAACCGAAAGGACGGGGAAGAGGTCTGGATATTGTTCTCAGCCAAAATCACGAAGGGCGATAATCTTGCGCAGGCCGTCGTCGTCGATATCACGAAGCGGAAGCAGTTCGAAGAGAAGATCAGGCAACAGAGCGCACTCCTCGATCAAACACGTGATGCAATCATGGTCGTTGATGATCAGGGAATCGTGACATTCTGGAACTCGGGTGCGGAGCTGATGTACGGGTGGCTACGAGATGATATCGTTGGGCATGCGATTAGTGATTTTCTCTTCAGCGATTCGAAGAACGAAGGCTTCCATGCCGCGATGGAGGACATCACTCTGTTTGGAGAGTGGAATGGTGAGCAGCTCCACACCAGAAAAGACGGCAAAGAGATACTGGTGGAGAGCCATTGGCGCACTGTTGAACGTGGGTCGAGCGGCAAAAAATATATCCTCATTGTAAACCTGGACATTACGGAGAAAAAGAGGCTGGAGGGGCAGTTTCTCCGCACCAGGAAAATGGAAAGCATTGCCCTGCTCACAAGTGGAATGGCGCACGATCTGCAGAACATCCTTGCGCCGATCTCGATCTCCATCCCCTTGCTCAGGAAGAGGCTTTCGGATGAACCGGGCCTCGCGATACTGAAGGTCGTCGAGGAGAGCGCACAAAGCGGACTTGACCTCGTCAAGAACATCATGACGTATGGGAGGGGTATTGCCGGAGAGCGTATCGTTCTAAATGTGGACTACATCCTCGACCAAGTCTTGACGATGGTGAATCAGAGCTTGCCGGAGAGCATCTGCATCGAAAAGAGGATGAATGGTCAGCCATCTCTTGTCTCGGGAGACTTGAATCAATTGAAGCAGGTGTTTCTCAATCTGTGTGTCAATGCCCGGGATGCCATGTCGACGGGAGGGCGGCTGGTCCTCGAGATCTCTCATGGCGAAGCCGATGAAAGTTTACTGGAATATCATCCGGATGCTGCACCAGGACCGTACGTCATCGTCAGTGTCAGAGACACAGGAAAGGGAATCCCGGAAGAGAATCTGGATAGAATATTCGAACCGTTCTTTACAACGCGGGAACACGGAGAAGGCACCGGACTGGGTTTGTCGATTGCGCATGGGATTGTGCAAAGCCACAACGGGTATATCACGGTCAAGAGCGTGCTTGGACGGGGGACATCGTTCTCTGTCTTTCTCCCCGCTGTTACACAATCGTAAGCGGATGGTGCGAATTGTCGTCACCGAAGCGGAGGCACCCTTCGCAGATTCACCACGCAGCCAACCAACAGAGAAGAGGTTATGGGTCCATCGCGAAATGGAGACGACCGGATCCCGGTCTGGATTATCGACGACAACAAAGGCTTCAGCCTGGTTTTGTCAGAGGCACTCAATCAGAGCGAAACGGTTGTTTGTACGAAGTGCTTCACGACCTGCCGGACTGCCATCGCAGTGCTCTCGGAGGAGGAATCACCCCCCAGCGTGATCCTTCTGGATATCAAGATGCCACGGATCTCCGGACTTGACGCGATTTCGATGATCCTGAGCAGCAGTCCCGCGACACACATCATTATGCTGACGTCGTACGATCTTGATGAGAACATCCGAACGGCGATGAACCGCGGAGCTGCGGGGTATCTTCTGAAATCATCCTCTCCGGCGGACATCATCAGTGCGATCGAGAAGGTTCAGATGGGGGGATCGCCGCTCGACGCGATGATCACCAAGCGAGTGATAGGAGCTTTCCTCGGGCAAACCGACGAGAACCGTTATCGGCTCACGAAGAGGGAGAGAGACATTCTGCAGTATGTGGCGGGGGGAATGACGACGCTCGAGACCGCGCACAAACTGAATCTAAGTTACTATACTATCGATACCCACCTGAAGAATATCTTCCAAAAGCTCGACGTTCACAATCGGCACGGCCTCGTCACAAAAGCCAATAAAGAAAGACTCATCTAGCGGTTTTGTACCGTTCTGAGTCATTCCTCAATATACCGAGTTTACGGTATTGTGCCTGCCTGTCTCTCCTTCTACATTTGAACCAGTATGGTGATCGATTCCTGATGAGACGGAATAGGGGATAGCCTTCACCGTATTGGTCTCGCTGAGAAACACTAACAAGCAAAACTTTTTGACGTTCTCAGCGTGAACGAAGTACATAAGCGGCTGAAGACGCGGGGAGTGGAGGAGTTCTGAAATCGATCAAGCATTGACCGGCCGGGAGAGGAGACTCTTCGGTACGGACTCGCACAATCCTGATTCTGAAATGAGGCAGATATGGTCTTCGATGAAAAAGGTTCTGCAGGAGCATTTGACAGGGTCCTTGGGGTTTTCTTCAAGCCTCCGGCGCTCAAATTCAGCCGAACGCTCCGGTCGCAACTGGACAAAGATCCGGAATATCTCAAGCGTCACGAGTTCGAAGTCTTTCCTCAGATGCAACAACTCCTCCGCGAAGCGGGAATACCTCTGGACGAAAAGAATCCCACCGAGCACATGCGTCACGTCGTCAGGGAAGTCGTCGTACGGTTAAGGAGCTATGAGAAAGGAGAAGAATGAAACTCAGGTGGGAAGTGGAAACTATCGTGTCAAGAAACGTGGAGGACCCTGTCTTGTCAAGAAAGCCCAGCACAACAGTTCATGGCGAACAGTTTGACGCGAAGACGATCGAACAGGTGTGGGGGAAGGCCAGCCAAGAACTCTGGTTTATCTATTTCAAGAGGGATGCTCGCGGAGTCACGATCAAGAAAGACGATTACGGGAAGTCATCGGAGTACGGCTGGGAAATCGATCATATCCTGCCCGTGTCAAAGGGGGGGACGGACGAGATCGGGAATCTCCAACCGTTGCACTGGGAAAACAATCGTCACAAGGGAGAAGACCATCCTGAGTGGAGCTGGAAGAAATGACAGTAGTGCTGGAGAGGGATCGTTGGGAGAAGGAGGGGAGGAGCGGATGCTGGCATGAAATGAGGAGCAGAGGAGGCTGGGCTTCATGATTGAAATCAGCGATCGGCTACAGGCAGTCGCCGGCGACCTGGTCCGGCTCGTAGGGTCGGTTGAGATTCGGCTCGCGCCGGACGAATTGAACAATCTGGGATTGCTGTTTTCAGTCGAGTATGCGGGCTACATCTTCGCAGCCCGTATCGCAGATGGCGTCGTTTCAGTAAGAAGAAACAGTTGTCTCGTCATCCTACCTCTGGAGAGGGAGGCACCCGGAACGCAACTGGTGTCCGTGGTCGTTCGATGGACTCCGGAGCTACTCCACGTTTCGTATGTGATGCTGAAGTCGTTCAAGAAGATAGCGGATCGCGCAACGACGTTACGGACGACCTTCACAGCCCCTCCGCCATCGTTGATAACATTGTTAAGGAAGCAGAATCTCCTTGATGCGCGTGAATATGAGAGTGAAGAGGCGTTCAGGAGCACAGTGTTTTCGATACTCGACAGGTTGCAGGGGCGTATCGGGCACTTCTACTCCACGAGTATTTTCTGGAATCTCCTCTATTCAAACGGCGAGATAGTCGCGAAGCTGCCAAAGAGCGAGACCGATTCCTATTCAATCATCCAGGCGATACTCATCGATCAGATGTTGCGATGCTCGATCGAAGTTGTTCCCGACGAATCCCCCGGATCAGGCTCGCTGGATTTTGTGCTGACTGCAAACATCAGGAACAATGGGTGGGGCAGGGTGTGCTTGCAGATCAGGAACGCGCATTCGCCGGTTCTGTCGGACGGATTGATGAAACAGCTTCCACGGTTCATGGATAGTCAGAATGCGGAGTTCGGCATCTTTCTGGTGATGTGGTACGGCACCTATTTCAACCTGTCGGAGGCTGTAACGGTTACAGACGTGGAAGCCGAACTCGTGCGGCATCACCTCAAGCATCACACTGGGGCGACGGCGAAAAGGATCAGTTTCTTCTGTATTGATTTGACGCTTCCGGTCAAGGCGGGGAGAAACAAGGTCGAAGTGCATTCGACGAAGCTGAGTTTTGGAGGTTGAGGGAGTCCGGGGAAGGAGACGATTGAATCATGCCGTTCACGCGCGAAGTGAAGTTTGTTATCACTGCACGCAGTCCGCATTGGCAGTTCAGTAATATTTCACTGGCCGCAGGCGAGACAGCGCAGATCTCAGCATCAGGCAAGTGGGGAATCGTCGATCCGGCGAAGCACGGGTTGACCGGTCCGGGAGGTTTCTTCTCGCCTGCAGGGCATACCTTCTACAAACCAGGCGCTCCCGAGGGATGTCTATTGATTCTCACCGGAGACGGAGAGGTTCTGAACTTCGACAGTGACACGGATATGGTGACCGTTCGCATGCCAGGGCCGCTCCACTTTGTCGCGAACGACGATCGCACACCGGACTTTCCGGCTCGAAAGGGCTTTGATGACAACATTGGTTCGATGACCGTGAAGATACGGATTACGAATGGACCGGAGGAGGAGAAACGATGAATTCCCGGTCATCAATTTCCGATGGTTCGGCACTTCGCTCTACATCAGTACAGGCTTCGCTCACCACAAGTTGTCGATGGTGATGGAGAACGAAGCAATCTTCACGCCTGATCATTGGGATTTCGTCACCATTTGCCCTCCCCTCTCCTCGATTCCGGAACAATTAGTCTCAATGCCGAGGATTCTTGTACGTATTTCTACGGACAGGGGCTTGTCCGTACTTTATGGACATTGACATTGGTTATGCGATTGACGTACTTTGAAGTGCGAGCAGGGGGATGCGACCCGATATTCGCACTGCTTGGCAGGAGCTGAACACACTCGTATTTACCCGCCGTCAGCTGAAAAGCGCCGATGATGTTTTCCTGGCAGTTCCGGTTTACCTCAGGGGGGAGTTGTTAATTGATCGTTGGCCTGCGTACTTGAGCTGGTTGCGAGCTTTTTTGACGCGTGCATTGAGGTCTACTATTATGGTCTGCATGGTAGCGGCCTTGAAACAATTCGGTTTTCCGTCCTGCCGCGGTTCTTTCCATCGCAACAGTAACTTGCTCGAGTCCCCGTCGAGAGTATTGTGCAGCTGCCTCGCTTCGAACCTATTCGGAGGTACCAAAATCTCAATCGTTAGAATGAACAGAGCTTGAAGGTCTCTGACACCAGAGACTTCGAGAGGGTATTTCATTGTCCGGATGCTCTCGACAAAAATGGCGAACGTTCGCACAAATACTACGCCGAAAATGTGATCTCGAAAATGCGTCACGCTGCGCCTCCTCGTTTTCTGACGTGAGGAGTCAATTGTCGGCTGTTCATCACACTTATCAGGATGGGCCGAGCTATGGCAACAATTCTACAGTACTTCGGAAAAACCAGCCGTGGTCTATTGAAGTTGGGCTGGTGGATTCTCACTCTCCTCTGGCGCTTCTTACTCTTCTTCCGCCTCAAACGCTATTACATCCTGGAATCTGCCCAGGCGCTTCAGCAAGTGAAGACGGAGTTTCTTCTCCTGAAGTCCGCGATCGAATCGCGGAACCCGCCCGACATCCGGAAGGAAGAGCGGGATGCAATCGCGTTGATTGAATCCCGTCTTGCTGCCGCGGACGAGCAGCTCGATGACGACGCATATTGGGGGCTTGTCGGGCAGATCGAGCTGGCGATGATCACCCTTATGGATCGCAACGCCCTTACATCGTACAGCGTCAAAGTGAAGAATAATATCTATGTGCTACACGAGTCAGACCGTACCGAATGGACAAACCGTTTGAATGAGTTCCTTCAGGACCCGAAGAAAGCAGACCTCGAAGCTGCTCGGGCCCTGGTGAAGGCTCTCACCGGGGAAATCTCGCGGGCGAGGCAGGAAGAGTATCTCACCATGTGCCTCAAAGGCGCACTCCTCACGCGTTTCCTCGTCATTACCATTATCCTCGGTCTTGCAGTTGCGGCGATGTTCTACGTTGTGCTCCACGACATCCTGGTGTTCTATGCGTTGATGCTTGGAACGCTTGGGGGGTTCTTCAGCCGGGTACTTGCGTTGAAGGACCTCGATTACAAAGCGCCCGCGTTCCGTGTGATGTCGCAATACAACTATGTGCAGGCGTCGCTTGGTGGGATCAGCGCACTCGTCCTCTATATTCTGCTTATCTCGCCGGTTGGCGCCAAGGTGCTCAACACCGAGGTATTCTTCTCCGACAGCTCTGCTGTTACAGTGTGGAAGGAACCTCCGGCCCTTGGCCCGTGGAAAATTTCGCTCGTCGACTCAGCAACTATGGTTCGCATGCAGAAATCAGTGAATCACCCGCTTCCATCCGCGTTCATATTGCTGGCCTTCCTGGCAGGATTTTCAGAGCGATGGTTGTTGGGTACTCTCGAAGGGATCATCGGCAAGAAACTACAGAAGGCGGATGCATCGTCACCGGCTCCTTCTCCGCCCGGGCAAAAAGATTCGAAGGGATGATATCACTTCAACTAGGAGGGACAAACAATGGTACCTTCATCGTGTCGTACGGGCCTGGCGTTGCTCATGTGCCTAGCGTTGTGTACGGTCGAGGCGCAGACGTTGAGTCCGCTGCAGCAAGTGATGTCTACCAGTTCGTTGATCGACCGGCCTCAGGTTTTCAGGGATATGCAGTCAGAGATTCTGAAGAAGGTGCACAATAACAGCCCCGGTCTGCATCTCAATGATTTCTACGAGGAAATGTCCACAACAAGAACTCGGTTTGTGCGAGTGGTCCATGATGCCCGCTTTCGCTTGATACTTGTGCAGGACACCATCAAGATCATGACTCCGAAGAAGGACACCTTGAGGGTTGTGGTTCCGCCAAAGGCAGACTCGATGAGAATCGCTAAGGCATTGAATAAACTCAGGGCACAGTGTGCTGTGTCTCTTGAGGGGTACCTTATTCAGAGTGCTAGAGACGTGCTCCCCCAGGATAAGAAGGAGGCAATCATTGCCACCCTCTTTCAAGTCCTGAATTCTTCCGGCATGTCGCAATCTGACTATTCTGGCGCTTCGAGGGATGAGTATCTCAACCGGATCGCCAAAATAGCGATCGACTATGTTTTTGACAAAGTGCAATCAAATGTCGACACGATGATCTCCGACGTGGTCGCGAGAAGAAACGATTTGGGACAGAATGTCGGTACGATCGATTCACTCCTTGTCTCAAGTGCCGACGAGATTGAGCGGTGCCTCTCTATGGCACTGGACCGTGCCGAATACGCCGTCAACAATGCGATTGCGCATGCTTCGGATCTCCTGGTTCGGGGGAACACGGGCATCGGGATATCCAAAGGGAGCGGCTCATTTGGCGGGGGAATCTACGTAGCCTTCACCCGGCCGCATTTCCAGGTCGGAGCGTACGCAAATTCACAGTTCGGAAAAGGAGATACGAGCACAACTGCCTCGAAGTCTCTCTTTGGCCTTCATGTGCAGTATGCAACGGACGAATGGCAGGTTGAGTTTCTCTGCTCCTTGCGAAACCTGGGATTAATCGCCTCGAATGAACTGGGTGCCGGCGCATCCTACAGGATGACATCAGCTTTCATCGTGGGAATTGCCTTATTCGGCGAAGGAAACAATCTGAAATCTTCATCGTACGGAGGAATCACCATCACGTCAACGAGCAACGGTGCACCGACCATCTTCCTTGGCCTCAAATGGATAGACCGATCATTCGTGATGCAGACGACCTTCCCCATCGGATCATCAAATTGAGGAGGACAACATGAAAACCTTGGTTCTGCTTTCCGTCTTGGTTGCTCTCCCCATCGTCTTGCTGGCCCAGTCCGACCAAGAGGTCAACGTGCTCAGTTATTACGCGGTAACGAATTCGATCGACGGCCAACTCATGGTTGAAACCCAAAACGTGTTACGCTTTTATCCGATCTACGCCTTGAGACGCGATATTGATACGGTCTCAATAACAATCTATTACGGGTCGAGGATTTACACGAGAAATGCCCTCAAAAGCCAATCGGAGAGTTATTGGCAAGTCCTCCTCCCGCTGTTCAGACTTGGCGAAGCAATTCAGCGGATAGAAGTGGAAGTTCACCTCAATCTCGCGCGACGCTATGCAAGCAGTTTTGATGAACTCACTCAAAAGGCCGAGATCCTGAACGCATTTGTCTCTCAAACGAATCATCAGTTCCAGGATACATTGACGGCTCTCATCAAAGTGATGGAAAGAGGAAGAGACAAGGTCGAATGGACCCGAAAGATGCTCGAAGAGCAAGAGAAGTCGATAAAGGAAATCCGTTTGGCACTTTCCACAATCAGTTTGAAAGTGCAATCCCTTGTGGCCACAAACCCACAGAAGACTCTCGACAGTCTCTTAGACGTTCTTCAACAACGCCGGCTCTTTCTGCACAGGTGGGATTCAGTGATGGTAGGAGGGGCCATTACGATATCCAGGGAACTGCGCCAGGGGCAGGATCAAATCGCGGCAGTGACGACGACAATGGATGAACTCAAGAAGCGGGCTGAAGGGGATTCCATGATGCCTGATTTGATTCGGGATCGGATTAAAACATACAGTGCATTATGGGGGCAAGCGTCAAAACTATATGAGGAAGCTGCATCGCTTGTTCCGAAGATTTCCTTCCGATATGCTCCACCGGACTCGTCAGCGATCTCCCGTCTCGTCCCCTCCTGGGAAGGGGATTTGAAAATCGTAAAGTCCCTTCGTGATACAGTTGTCGTCCTGGACTCGACAGTGAATTCCCTATCTCTTCATATTGCAAACGATGACAATCTCATATGGAACACCATGGCTGCGGTCAAGTCCGCCGTCGGCAGTATAGACACGCAACTCAAACAAACGGATTATAGCAAATTCCTTTTGGATGCTTACAAAGATAAGATCCTGAGCGCTTTCAAGGAACAGACGGAATTCCAGATTCATATACTCGAAAAGATAGCCGACGTGACCCAGGCAAGCCTACTCGATACATCATTCGCCGGCCCCAGCATCTTGAAGTCAGACATCGTTATCGTATCAAACTCTGAGGCGCACATCCTCTATCGCAACTATAAGCGGAATCTTCGCTTCATGCCCGCCCTTGACCCTGCTGAACGGATGGGGGTTTTTCGGCTCCGCTACGTTCCGTTTCCCATTGTCGGGACGCAATCGAGTCCGAGGATGAATCTGCGGAAACCTATGAGTCAAACCTCGCCGACAGTATTCGAGATTGGGCTCGCGTTCGGCGACGCAATCGTGCCAGGAGATGAATTTGTTGTGCCGGAGTTTTCGTGGCGCAGACTTGGAGTCGCGTTTGCAATCACCGAACGGCTCTTTTCCGATTCAGCCGAAGTCATAGGTCTAGCCCTGACGTATGATTTCAATTCCTATGGAAGCATTGGCATCGGCGGAAACTTCGCTCGGAATGAAGTACACGGCTACGTGAGCTTTGGCATTAACAAGAAAGCATTTGGGGCTGTCATAGCGGGGATTTCGAAATTGTTCGGAAAGTAGAACCTGGGGCCGTTTGTTCAATTTCTTCAAGCGAGAGAAACTTCGCGGCAGGTGAGTTACTTCTCCGGGTTGTTTCCATCGCTTCGATGACCGGTTCACTGAACGCGACACAGCTCAAACAAAGGGAGTTGCTATGATCGTCTACTGGATTGTTAACTTGGGTGCTCTCTCGGGCTCCAAGCTCTTGCGAAAGGGGCTGGCATTCCGGCGGACTTCGTCCGGCTTTGAAATCCGCTTTCCACTTTCTGAACGCGGCACGATGCCGATCGAGAAGGAAGTTGAAAATGCAATAGCTCGATCTGAACGGACACGCCGTAGATCGATCGCTATACCCGTTCGAAAGGTGTTCTCTTTCATGGGGTCAGCGAGGCCGGGTAACTGGCTGATTCTGTGCGATCGCAGCGAAAGGATCACTGCGATTGGCCAGATCAATGGCCGCACAATGTGGAAAAAGCAGGCAGTGGTCATTTCAGTGGTGTGGCATTCGCAATCCCGAATCAGTAATGCCGGGCGAAGTGTGATCCGGAAGACCGCGCTGGTGGAGCGGCTCTCAGACCAGGAAATAATGAGGAAGCGGTTGAAGGCTCCCCTTAAGCTTTATCCGGGCAAGTTCCTGAATTCGCTCGACGATCGAGGCAAAATGAAGATGGCACTCAAGGAGTTGATGCTTCCTGCGGCGTCGATTGGGGAGAGGCCTGCGGGAACCATGTCCAAGCCTCTGACCTACCCCTCGGGTGCGTACGATGAGATTTCGCAGGAGTCCGTTTTGCTCGGTGACCCGGGGGAAGTGATAGATTTGTTCTATGCGACGAGCAGGACAAATAGTGGGGACCCGGACATCAACGCGCGCTACACCGGCGACTATGGAGCGTTGCTCTACGGAATTTGTAGGGTGAACATTCCGCCTGGGCACGTCCGAGGTGAGCTCGAGCGCCCGAAGTGGTGGAAAGCGCGATTTCAGGAGAGCGAGAAGCGTGATGTCATGCTGGTTGAGCTTGATCAGCTCGATGCGCCTGCCTTCTTCTCAGCGTTCTCCAATCGCCTTGGGGAACGAGAAGGAAAGGAAGCGCTCCTTTTCATACACGGCTACAATGTCGAATTCAGGGAGTGCGCATGGCGCACAGGACAAATTGCCCATGATCTTTCGTTCCCGGGAGTCAGTGCATTTTATAGCTGGCCCTCCTCGGGAAACGTGCGGGGATATCCGCATGACGAACAGATCGCAAGGAATTGCATTCCGCACTTGCAGGGTTTCATCAAATCAATCCTCCAGATGCCGGGCATTGAGAAACTGCATCTTATTACCCACAGCATGGGGACATACATCCTGACAAACTCGCTCAAAAACCTTGTCGATGACGCGACAATCAAGAAAGAGCTCGACCTAATTCACCAGGTCATCCTCTGTGCACCCGACATCGACAAGACCGAGTTTGAGGATCAGATTTATCCGAAGTTTGTCTCGCTCAATAGCCGCCGGACTGTGTACGCTTCAGACAAGGACGAGGCCTTGAAGGTTTCCCAGGCAATCCGGCAGGGTTTGCCCCGGCTGGGTGAATCAGGTTCGAACCTTTTCGTGGCGCCAGGGATCGATACTGTCGATGCAACGAACGTGAGGACGGATCTTCTGGGCCACGGCTATTTTGCTTCGGCGAGAGCACTCATACTTGACATCTATAATCTTGTAAGGAATGAGCTTGAACCTAAAAGACGGAATCTCGCCCCGAGGACCGCGAAGGGCGGATTGACCTACTGGCTTTTTCCGGAATAATTCATCGACCTTCTGAAAAACCGGAGTGTATTCCTTTTCAAAGTTAAATAGTGACGGGAAAGCCGTTCGATACGCACAAACATGAGGAATCAATGCCATCCATGAAACCCTACACCCTGTACTACGCGACCAACCGCCACCACATCGGCGATGACTTTTTGCACCCGACGGGCTACGACTCGAGCTTCAGCGACGATGGCCACGAAAATCTTCGGTTCGGATACCTTACCGTCCAGGCCGACGAAGCGAAAGTCCGGCAATTCCTGGATGCCAAGGTCGAGCCCTTGAACGCCGGTGATGGCATTAAGCTTGCCGACTATTTCAAGACCATGGCAGGAAAGGCGACCATAGAACCGTACAAGGAAAGCTTGAAGAAACATGTTGCCGACAGCAAGCAATCACTGTCAAAGTTTGGCTCATCGAAGTTCTTCACGGATCTGAAATCGGAGATGATGAAGAGCACGGATGTGCTTGTTTACATCCACGGATTCAATGTCACGTGGGAAGAGGCGGTCGGCTCCGCGCTCGCGCTGCAGGAGATGATCAATAAGCACAAGGATTTGAAGCAACAGGTCATGGTGGTGCTCTTCACCTGGCCGTCGGAGGGGAAGGCAATTCCGTACTACTCATATCTGGTCGACCGTGCCGATGCGCGCAATTCCGGATATGCAGTGGGGCGGGGATTCCTCAAGCTTCGCGACTATTTCCAGCGGCTCCGGGATGACGCGAAGGCCGGAAACGATGAGTTGTGCAGGCAGGATATCCATCTCCTATGCCACTCGATGGGGAACTACGTCCTTCAGAATGCGCTCGACCGTATGCTGAAATTTGTTCAGACCCCATCGCTCCCACGTCTGTTTGAGAACATTTTCATGTGTGCGCCCGATGTGGACGACACGGTCCTGGAACCTGATCAGGCCCTCGGCCGGCTAAACGAGCTGACGCGCAACATCAACGTGTATTTCAACCGCCAGGATAAGGCGATGATGATCTCGGATTCGACCAAAGGAAACCCGGAGCGACTGGGCTACAACGGCTCAGCGCGTCCGTATCACGTCCATTCGAAAGTCAACCAGATCGATTGTACACCTGTCGTCCCGGGCGGGCTCCTCGACGTTGAGCATAGCTACTATATGCTCGGAGATATCACTCGCGACATCGTTCAGACTCTTGCCGATGTTGCGCAGGATTCCACAGATCGGAGGCGCGAAGTGAGCACAGAGCTGCCGAACACGTGGAGGATGAAATGAGTTGTGATGCTGACGTACACCCCATCGAATGTTGCGCTTCTATGTATGCTGGCAGGATTAATCAGCGGCTGTTCAAGCTTGATTACTCACGAAAAGCTGCCCGCCCCTGAAGTCAAACCGCGGGGGCAGGGTGGCACGCACCTAAACCAGAGCATCCTTTACCGCACGGAAAGCCCGATCGCCTCAATGTTCCGAAGCCTTGTGGCGTACTTTGCATTCATGGCGGGGGTGCTGGCGACAACAGTGGCACCCTTCACTGCAACAACGCCGGAACAGTATGTCCGTTTCGCTGCGGCTGTTTCGTTCTTTGCGTTTATTGTCGGCTACGACCCCACGAGATTTCAAGGGCTCATGAGTATGCAACTGCCGGGTCGATCCGCCGAGAAAGGGAAACAAAAACCGTAAGCTGACCAACTGAAGCAATCCACTTCGATCATATCGCACTCAAATCTCCCTGAGTCTGCAAATGCACGAAAGACCTGAGGGGCATGTCGCGTACCAGCCATTTCGCACTTCGCACCTTCCCTTCTTGCGCCTTTCCTCGCCACCGCCTATCTTTCTCGTGCCCAAATTCTCATCTCCCCTTCGCGCGCTACTTCCGAATAGTGTGCCAAAAGAAAGGATCATGTATGTTCTCTCTTGGATTGTCTGAGTTGTTCCTCGTCTTCGTCTACGGATTGCTTGTTATCCTGCCGTTGTGGAAAATCGTAGGAAAGGCGGGCTTTCACCCAGCCCTCAGCCTCCTGATCTGCGTCCCTGTCGTAAATGTGGTGATGATATATGTTTTTGCATTTACCGAATGGCCCAGCCTGAAGCGGGAACGATGAGCTCTGAACTGGGGTTTGAATTATCAAATCCCCAGCGCGGTTGTTTTCTATTCGAAAAGGAGAGGAGGCGCGTTGACATACAGAGACCTGTCGGAAATTTTCAGCGTGAAGGAGCGCTCACTTGCAGGGTTAGAACAATCCACCCGGGATCTCAGTGTCGAGCAGCTGGGCTTTAAACCGATGGGTGGCGGATGGTCGATGGCAAACACTCTCGAGCATCTGGCTCTGGTCGAAGGCCCGTTGGTTCGGCTGATAACGACATTGACAGACAAGGCCGCGGCGGCAACCGGACCAAATCCACCGCTCCATTCTTTTGAGGTCTCACTTGAGCCATATCTCGAGCGAAGTCGGGTAGAGAAATATGTCACCCGCGACAAGTTCGCGCCCGCCGGCAATGTCAAGGCGGCCGATTCACTGAATGTCCTGCGGAATGTCCAGGCGGAACTTCTGAACCTCCGTCCGCGACTACAGTCGGTTGACCCCACGCTTGTCCGGTTTCCTCACTGGATTTTCGGCCCGCTTGACCTGGCCCAATGGCTGGCGTTTGTCGGAGTTCATGAAGAGAGGCATCTGGGACAAATAAATGCAATCATCACAACTGCGGAGTTCATGTTGATCCCGACGACGGGGGATACCTGAGAGGCGCTCTTGGTTCGTGAACAGGTATTAGAGGTGATCTCAAACATGCAGCCTCTCTCACCAATATCATTCCCGATAGGAACTTTCGGGAATGACAATGAAGGACGGGAGTGACAGGTGTTTTTGAGATGAGGTCTAATGGAGAGGAATCGAAATCGACGATGAAGATCAGAGCGATAGTATTCGGTGCCACAGGCATGGTTGGCGAGGGAGTCCTCGATGTAGCTCTCAGACACCCTGATGTTGAATCGGTGCTTGTGATAGGCCGGAAGCCCTGCAATGTGAAGCACGAGAGGCTGCAGGAGATCGTCCACAAGGATTTTTTTGATTACTCGAGCATCGAGGGTCAGCTCAGAGGCTTCAACGCATGTTTCTTCTGTCTCGGAGTATCCTCTGTCGGGAAAAAGGAAGAAGAATATACCCGGCTCACGTACGATCTCACGATGAGCGCGGCGACGGTTCTGGCGAAGCTCAATTCCGACATGACATTCTGTTATGTGTCAGGGACGGGAACTGACAGCAGCGAGAAGGGGCGTGTGATGTGGGCGAGAGTCAAGGGGAAGACGGAGAACCATTTGATGAAACTTCTCTTCAAAGCGGCTTATGCATTGAGGCCGGGATTCATCAAGCCGATCGATGGCCAGAAGCATGCGTACGGGATTTCGAAGGTGCTCGGAGCTGCGTATCCCCTCTTGAAGACACTGTTCCCGAAGTATGTGTGCACTCTGGAGGATTTGGGTTTAGCAATGGTTGGAGTGGTGCGTGAAGGATACTCCAGGCAGGTCCTGGAAAACCCGGATATCGCAGAGCTCGCGCGACTGGGCAAAATTCACGAACAGCCGGTTCTGAGCTCGTGAGCGGACTCTTTCTTCGAGTACCGGTACAAGAACATCACGTGCCCTCTCGTGTGCACGGACGCGGGCAGAGACCAGCCCGCCATGCGGCCCGCCCGAACGACTTGGTCGGGCCGGGTCTGGCGGGGAGGAAAGCTGAGGGGTGAGTGCTCTTGAGAGTTAGGCTGCCTGACGTGGGAGCCTATTGATTACCGCGTTTTCTTCCCCTAGATTGAAACCCGATCATCCCTCACTACTCACTCACAGGAGTCAGCATGCGGTTTCTCATTCCTCTCTTGTTGTTCCTTCTCATCATCTCTGTTATGCCCGCACAGGAGATATTCTCTCCGAAGGATCCCGGAGAGACTCCAAACCGGTCGTACGATGTGCTTCACTATAAGATCGAAGTCACGCTGCACGACGCAGCCAAATCGGTGGATGGGAAAGTCACCACCACTCTTGTGCCGCTCCTCCCGGCATTGAGGACCGTCGTCTTTGACGCCGGCGATATGAAAATCAAGAGTGTGAAGGATTCAAAGGGGAAGGAACTGAAATTCACATCGACGCCGTCGAATGTGTCGATCGAGCTTGGAAAACCGCACTCGTACCGCGATACGATCGTCGTGTCAGTCGAATATTCCTGTACGCCAAAAAAGGGGCTTACGTTCAATAACACCGATGGTGCAATCCCCGGCAAGCGCCCGCAGATCTGGTCGCAGGGGGAAGAAACGACGAACCACTACTGGTTCCCGTGTTATGACTACCCGAATGATAAATCGACCTCTGAAGTGATCGGGACGGTGAACGCGAAGTATTCGTTCCTCTCCAACGGCAAGCTGGTCGGCGTCAAGGAAAACAAGAAGGACAAGACGAAGACGTTTCACTGGAAGGAATCCAAACCGCATTCGTCGTATCTCGTCATGATAGCGGCAGGGGAGTATACGATTCTCCGTGACAACCTCGGAAAGCTCCCCCTTGAGTATTGGGTGTACCCGGACGACACCACCAACGCGCGGGCGAGTTTCAAATACACGCCGGCGATGATCAAGTTCTTCAACGAAACAATCGGATTCGACTATCCGTGGGAACAATACGCTCAGATCATCCTGCAGGATCACTTCGGCGGGATGGAAAACACGTCCGCCACGACACTCTCGGATACGTGGGCGGTTCCGGATGCACGCGCCCGGATCGACAACCCGTCCATCAGTCTCCTCGCTCACGAGCTTTCGCACCAGTGGTGGGGGGATCTTGTGACGTGCAAGGACTTCCGCGATATGTGGCTGAACGAGAGCTTCGCCAGCTACTACGATCCACTCTTCCTCAGATCCTTGTTCGGGCAGAGTGAATTCGACTACACGATGTACCAGAATCAACAGGCCGGTGTTGTCGTCGACACAACACGGGGGCGCAAGCCAATCGTCAGCGTCGAATCGTACGGAGAAAACGTGTACCCCCGGGGATCGGCTGTCCTGCATATGCTCCGTTTCCTCATCGGCGACGATCTCTACCAGAGGGCGATCAAGCATTACATTACCAAGCACGCGTTTCAGCCCGTCGAGACGAACGATTTGAAGAATGCCATCGAAGAGACGACAGGACAAAACCTCCAGTGGTTTTTCGATGAGTGGGTCTACAAGGCCGGGCATCCGATCTTCGACGTGTCGTACCAATGGAACGAATCGTCGAAGGAAATTGCCTTGTCGGTTATGCAGATGCAGAAAATGGACAGCCTGACGGGCGTGTTCCGGATGCCGGTTGACATCGAGATCACGACGCCAATGGGGAGCACAACGCACAGGGTCGAGATATTGAAGAAGGATTCGACGTACGTCCTGCCGTCGCCGTCCAACCCCCAGCTCGTCGTTTTCGACAAGGGGGGGTGGCTGATCAAGGAACTGAATTTCAAGAAGTCGTTCGAGGAATGGAAGTTTCAGGCTGTTTCCGCGAAGAGCCTCGTCGATCGTTACCTGGCTGTTCAGGCGCTGGCGAAAATGCAGAAGGAAGGGGATGTCGTCTCCGTGTTCATCGATCGGATGTTGAACGATCCGTTCTGGGGAGTGAGGCGTGAAGCGGCTTCACGTGCCTCGCAGATGGTCGGCCGATCCGACTCTCTCAGGTTGCTGCTGAAACCGGCCTTGATGACTGCGGCAAAAGACGTTCGCCCGGAAGTGCGGAACGTCGCAACCGGTGCGCTGCGGTGGTACCGTGGAGATGACGTAGTCGCCGCACTGAATGCAGCGTTGAATGATTCAAGCTATCAAGTATTCGGTAGTGCGCTGTATGGGCTCGCGAAGGCAGACTCCGCCCACGCGCTGCCGGTTGTGAAGAGGTACCTCAATTCTTCTTCTCACCAGAACGTTGTCGCCAACTACGCCCTCAATGCGCTCGGCACGCTGGATACGGCCCAGGCGGTCACTGCTGCGCTGGAGATGATACAGAATGTGAAATCTGCCCCGTCACGATTTACCTCACTCTCGACGCTCCGGCGGTACGGGAGAGGAAGAGCGGACGCTATGGCCGCGGTGAAGGAAGTTCTCAGCGGTCAGGGCGATTCAATCAAGGGCTTTGCAGCGATGGTGCTCGGGGATATCGGTGATGCGTCCGTTCTTCCGGCCCTGGAAGCGGTGGCGAACGACAAGGATAATCCCGCATCCGGGTCGGCGAAACAGAGCATCGAGAAGATCAACAAGCGGCTGAAAGACGCAAAGCAATAAGCGCACGCGCGATCGCGTGTCGCATGGAGAATGTCGATGCGGGTATCAAAACGGAAAGTGAAAAGCATTCGCAAATCTCTCGCGATGGCGATATTTGCCATCATATCCTGCGTCGGGCAGACGCTTGGTCAGACTGGCCCGAGACCGTCCACCGGCATGAAACCTCTGACAGAACTTGCCGCGGGAAGCTACAAGGGATTTCCGGGTGGACTCTATCCGGGGGCTCTGAATGCCCGACCACGAGTGCACGACTCTGCGGGACAAGTGCTCGCCCGGCAAATCAAACCGCTGAGTCAATCCGGTCTTGTCGATCAGGTGAACGGTAAAATCGTTCTGCTCTCGATTGGCATGTCGAATACCACGCAGGAATTTTCCGCCTTTCGATCTGTCGCACAAAACGATCCTGCAAGAAATCCCCAGCTCACCCTGGTAGACGGCGCTCAAGGGGGGCAAACTGCGGCGATCATCTCCGATGGGACCGCGAACTTCTGGACTGTTGTGGAGCAACGGCTGGCTTCTGCCGGAGCTACGACCAAGCAGGTACAGGTGGTTTGGCTCAAGGAAGCAGACGCTGGTCCGACGCAGGCATTCCCGACTCATGCCATCACCCTGCAGCGCGAGCTTGAGACCATAGCCCGTTTGCTGAAAGCAAAATACCCCAATCTGAAAATGACGTATGTTTCGAGCCGTATCTACGGCGGCTACGCGACCACGAGCCTGAACCCCGAACCGTACGCATACGAAAGCGGCTTTTCCGTCAAGTGGCTGATCGAAAAGCAGATCGGGGGTGACACGTCGCTTTCGTATGGTGGCCTGAATCCCCGCTCTCCATGGATTGCGTGGGGGCCGTACCTTTGGTCCGATGGTATGATCCCAAGGGCGGATGGACTTGTCTGGGAATCCGCTGATTTCCAGGCTGATGGTACGCACCCGTCGACAACAGGACAGGTCAAAGTCGCCAACCTGTTACTGAACTTCCTCAAGTCGGACCCGACTGCAGCTCCGTGGTTTCTCAAACCATCAGCGACCGCCATCAGGAGGGAAAGTCAGCACTCTCCTGAAGGCATCTTCCTTTTTCACAATTATCCAAACCCGGTCAACCCAACAACGAATTTTGAATTTCGCATTTCGAATTTCTCCGCCAAAGGCGGATCCGCCTCCGGCGGAGGATTTGTCTCCCTGAGAATATTTGATGTTCTGGGGAGAGAAGTCGCTTTGCTGGTGCAGGAACAAAAGGAAGCCGGCTACCACTCGGTCCGCTGGAACGCGTCAGGTCTGCCGAGCGGCACCTACCTGTATCGTTTGTCCGTCGTGCCATCGGCACGACGAGACCTCGTCCCGACCGAAGATCGGAACGGGCAAGCCGGGGATTATGTCGCGACGAGGAAGATGACCGTGACGAAATAAGGACGCTGAACTGGTAATGCTCCTCCGTTTGGATGTTGCCTTTCAGTCTGAAGACATGTAATTTTGATCCGCGGATTCTACAAATCCGTACCCCCCAACGCACCGATTGCGGCAACTGATACTCCGCCTTTCAGCAGGTGTTCAGTGAAGTTCACGACTGCCCATAGGCAAACGCTTCGAGCAGTCCTCGACGGGACATACACGCCTCTCGATGTTCGGGAGTTTGTGCAACTGTGCTATGTGCTCGCTCTTCCATTGATCCGATCCAAGGTGCATCACGGCAAGCTGAACCTGGAAATCCTGGGGCTGGCAGAGTCCGATATTGTGTATGACTCTGTGGCAGACCTGTTCAGGCGCGACAGTTCCGGGAATTTCGTTCAGGTCAAGACCTTCTTTGTCAATCAAGGGATCGACATTCTAACGTGTGAACCGGACGAAGTAGTCCTTGCCTTGCGGCGCCTTGTGTTCGGAAAGGTTCACCAGGCGATCGTGCGTCTCCACCGCGAAGCAGATCCGACGCTGGGGAAAATCCTGCGCAACGTGATGCTCGAGCTCGAAAGGAACCAGCTTTTCGAGCATCAGACCAGGTTCGGGGAAGTGTGTCTTGTGGCGACCGCAGCAGATCCATGCCTGCATCGTCCCCCCATACCCTCGGAGTACTTGCGGCGCCACTTCAGCCAGATTGTCTCCATCCGTGATTCGATTCCGATGATGGTCGAAAAACTCCACCGCGTTCTCCTGGAGCAGGAGGAATACCAGCGTGTTGTTCCATTCCTCACCGTGGGGTTGCTGTTCAAGGAAGCGTACGCTCTGGGTGCCGAAGCTGAGAAAGCGGAAGAATGTGCGGTCGAACGTCAAACCGTGAGCGATGATGTTTGCAAGGTTGCGGATCTCGTGTGTCGGAAACTGTCATTGAGCAGTAGGCAAACATACGTGGGAAAAGGAAAGATATCGGAGCATGTGTTCGAACTATACATGAGTGTCGTCAAGGAGATTCTGTTATCAGAATTCTGGGATGACACTTCGAACGGCGTAGCGTACTATGAAAGGCTCCGGGTTTTAATGCCGGGGCTGACGAAGGCAGCGTACACGCGTCGGCACCGGGCCGTTCTGGAATACCTGGCGAAGAGGGCCAAAAACCAGATGAGAGAAGCTCTTCGGAAAATGTAATCGGCAGCGGTGATGCAATGCAAGTATAGTAACATGAGCAGTAATCCATAAGGTGGCAATCAAAAGATGAAAAATGGGAACAGAAAAAACGAGCACCTCGATGAACGGACCATCGAGTTGTTCGTAAATGAGTCAAGACTCGTCGCAGATCGCAGGGCCGAAATTGCCCTGCATCTGGGTCAATGTCCCGGCTGCAATGCCATGCACGAAGAGATCTCCAGATACTATGATGAGGTCGACAAACTGCAGGGCGAGCAAGCTATGAAAGCTTCCCATGCACTGTATGCTCCTGACCGGGCCATTCGCCCAAGGCGCTATGAAGAAGCGGGCACGCTGGCGCCGCAGAAGGCTGCCATTCCTCAGGGGTTCGTACGATCAGTACGTCAGTACCCGGTTCGCTGGACGGGAGGTTTCGTTCTCATCGTTGCTGCACTCGCTCTCTTGCTGCCGAAGATTCGCAACGTGGACTTAAATCCAGCTTACGCGAGGGCAAAGGACGAATTCCTGATCACCTACAACAATGAGGGGGACGAGTTGTGGAGGAAGCACATTGGTGGAGAATATGACGTGAAGAAAGGTCCCTTGTGGATTGCAGCACGACCGGAGGAGGCTCTGACGACGGCCGATGTTGACGGGGATCGTAAGAACGAAGTGCTCGCGGTTTTCGGATGGATGTCACCACCCGTGCAGTCCCCCACACCGAATACGATCATCTGCTTTGATGCGGATGGATCGGAACGTTGGAAGTACGAGGTCCACCGGCAGGTTGTCATTGGCGGTGTTCAGTACTCAGATGACTATAGAGTGCAACAGTTGATTGTCGGCGATTTCGACAAAGACCTCAAGCCCGATATCATCATTGGCGCCAGCCACAATCCCTGGTTCCCATACGTTATCGTCCATCTCAATCCCATTGACGGGTCATATATCAGTGAATACTGGCATCCGGGAATTGTCCCCTATTTCCTCCACAAAGATCTCGATGGAGACGGCATCGAAGAGCTCATATTCGCCGGTCAGAACAACAGGTTGGGAAGAGCCTGCATGTTCGTTCTAGACCCGAGAAAGATAGAAGGGTATGCCCCGACTCCCAGCGAGTACGTTCCACTAGGAGTCCCGAAAGGCCGGGAACTATACTATGTGGTGTTTCCCGCAACCGATCTGATCAAGGGATGGATGGATATCGCAAACCAGGTTATCAAGACCAATCTCAGGGCGGACGGGACAATCGAAATCTCCGTCCTCGAGCACATCGACGAGTACAAGCCGGAGATCTACTACTATTTCGACAAAGAGTTGCGGTGCATCCGGGTGCGTGGGTCAGATCATTTCACGGCTGCATACAAGATGTACAAGGATCAAGGGAAGATCAAAGGGGATTTGACCGACGACTACTTTGAGAAGCTCCGGCGGAATGTGTTGTACTGGAATGGAAAGTCATTTGTTCATGAACCCACAATGGTGAAGCACAATAAAGAGGTAGCGACGAAATAGGATTGAGTCCTGATATTTGGGTGAGTTGACCTCGATTCGAGATTAGCACGCAGCAAACCTGAGAATTTCATTTGAGAGGCCGAATTGTCGAGCCGCAACGGCGAGGCGATTTGGCCTTTTAGTTTTCTTCGCCCGATTTCCGCGGCAGATGCGGGATGAAGGTAATCTCATTCAGAGAGGGTCTTTCCCTTCCTGGGCAACGCCCTGCTTGCCCCGAGAAAAAGTCAACCTGATTACTTTGCCTGGGAGCCTGTATGGGAATTTTGCGGAAGCTCTTCCCACCGGAAAAAAGCGAACATGGCATCGGCAAAATCCCTTCTCCCGGCCGCCAGGGAGCCCTCATTCACATTTTTGTATTCGATTCTGGACCTGCTAACCAGGAAGAGCCAAGGTACGCAAGCACGCTGGTGAGATCGCTCCTGCCGGAAGCAATGGCCTACCAGGACGTGCCTGTCACATTCACCCGGGACGATTCCATGCCGACAGAGATTGGTCGGGAGCAATCTCATGACATCGAGTCGGTGACGCATTACTCCTTTGCGTGGCAGACGATCAGGCGCGTGAACCCGGGGCTGGTCGAGGGGTTGAAGGTAGGGGTTGAGCGATACACGTTTTCGTGGGAGGAGTACAGCAGTGACCCAGGGAATCGCGGGATTCTATTCGCATTTTACGAGCTGATGGAATGAAACCAAAAGTTCGCTCAATGCTTTTGCTCACGCGACATTTGTCATTATGATGGTTCGCAAAAGCATTGCGTTGTTTTCCGAGACGTTGTGCGCGATTGCCCCCTCACCAAACTCAAGAGATTAATGATGAAAACTCTAACATTATTCCTTCTACTTATGGTCGGCTTCCAGGACATCTTCGCCCAAAGTGGTTGGTTCTGGCAGAATCCTTTGCCACAAGGAAATCGCCTACAATCTGTAAGGTTCATTGATGGCAATATTGGTTGGACGATAGGAGATCTTGGTACAATCCTTAAGACCACAAACGGAGGAGCAAATTGGATAAGTCAGACAAGCGGCACTAATGTGGAATTATTTGCGATCTATTTCGTCGATTTAAATACTGGTTGGATGGTTGGAGGTGACGGCACTATCCTTAAGACTACCAACGGGGGAACGAATTGGACAAGCCAAACAAGTGGTACAATTGGCAAATTGTCTTCACTTTGCTTCACCGATTTGAATACTGGTTGGGTGGTAGGTAATGGTGGTGTAATCCTTAAAACAACCAACGGAGGATTGAACTGGATAAATCAAACTTCCGGAACAAGTTATAGTTTAACTTCGGTCTATTTCACTGATTCGAATATCGGCTATGTCGTGGGAACTGGAAATACAATTCTCAGGACCACCAATGGCGGAACGAAATGGGCAGGTCAATCACCCGGTGGGCGGACATTGGGTTCAGTCTATTTCACTGATTCAAATACCGGTTGGATAACTGGAACAGACCAAACGATCCTCAAGACCACCGATGGAGGAACAAACTGGACAACCCAATTCACTGGCACACGTGACTTTCTTTGGGCAAGCTCTTTCGTCGATTCAAATACTGGGTGGGTGGTGGGAGGTAGCGGAACAATCCTCAAGACCACCGATGGAGGAACAAACTGGACAAGCCAAACAAGCAGTACGACTACGGAGATCTCCTCAGTTTTTTTCACGAGTTCAAATATTGGTTGGGTGACTGGATATGGAGGCATGATCCTGAAGACCACCGATGGAGGCATAACCTGGGTAAGTCAAACGTACGGATCGCCCAACACTCTATCATCAGTCCATTTCACAAATTCAAATACCGGCTGGGTGGCCGGGGGCAGTGGTACCATCCTCAAAACCACGAACGGAGGAGGAAACTGGACGACCCAATCAAGCGGTACAAGTAGCTATCTCTATTCAGTCTATTTCGTCGATTCAAATACTGGGTGGGTGGTGGGAGGTAGCGGAACAATCCTCAAGACCACCGATGGAGGGATCAATTGGATGAGTCAGTCGAGCAGTTCGAGCAACAATGCGTATTCTATCTGTTTCACTGATTTCAATACTGGTTGGTTGGTGGGAGGAGACGTCTCGGGAGCAAAGGGTATGATTCTCAAGACCACCAATGGCGGCGCAAATTGGATAAGTCAACTGAGTGGAGCGAACTACCGGTTCAGTTCTGTCTATTTCACCGATTCAAACAACGGCTGGGTTGTGGGATTTGGTGGTACGATTCTTACGACAACCAATGGAGGAACGAATTGGAATGGCCAGCCGATTTTGGACAATCTGTACTTGTACGATGTCTACTTTGCCGATTCGAACCATGGCTGGGTGGTGGGGGGTCTCTATGTAGGAGGATTATGGCAAGAACAAATCTGCAAGATTACGAATGGAGTGAAGAAGTGGATAAGTCTGTCGCCCAAAATAGGCTACAGTTTAAGCTCAGTTTATTTCATCGACCCGAATAATGGCTGGGTGGTGGGAAGTGTCGGAACAATCCTCAAGACAACCGATGGGGGGACAAATTGGAAAAGCCAAAGATCCGGTACCAGCAACAATCTATCCTCAATCAACTTTACCGATGCCAACACAGGAACGGTGGTGGGAGGTTATGGCACAATTCTTCGCACCGCAACGGGTGGAGTTACTTGGGTCGAGCCCAACCAGCACGCAGGATTGCCGCGGGGCTACTTGCTAAGCCAGAACTATCCCAATCCGTTCAATCCCACAACAACGATTCAATTCGAAGTTCCCAACAGGTGCTTTGTCTCCTTGAAAATATTCAACACCCTGGGGATTGAAATTGCTACTCTTGTCGCATCCGACCTCTCCCCCGGAAGATACAGCTCAACATGGAATGCGGCAGATGTTTCGACCGGTGTGTATTTCTGCCGGATGCAGGCCGGGGAATTCGTCATCACGAAGAAGCTTGTCCTCTTGAGATAAGTGGATGAATTGAATCCGATCGCGTACACGTAACGCGATACATCTGAGCAGGGGGAAAACCCTCACTGCTCTGCGGGATCGGTGCGGGTCGTCTCGATTCCTCATCAAGAATAGAAAGGAGCATTTCTCATGAAGATGTCGGCATCCCTTCTCATCATACTGCTCTGTTCAGCCATCTCACTCTCATGCAAGAAAGAGCAGTCCACGGCACCCGTCGATTTTTCGCCGGCGCAATATGCTGGAGTATGGACCGGTACTACTGATCAGAGCCTTCCTGTCTATTTTCGAATTACCCAGACGGGACTCGTCGACAGTCTCACGGTCCGCATCCGGTTATATATTGGCTTGTCGACGTGCACAGGGACCTTCATCAAAGACTCCGTTACCACAGTTCAGGGCGGGGCCTTTGTAGCCCGTGTGATGTTGCCCGGTTCGAACGTCTCCACGAGGGTTCGGACTACACTCTCCTCTTCGACCGGGGGGAGCGGGACGTACGACGGATACAGCGGTTCCTTCTCGATCATATGTGGCTCCAGTTTCACGATCGGGACGGGAAGCATTATGGGTAAGACCACCTGGCAGGCATCCAAGACCGGGCAATAGATTCCTGCGAAAGGGAAGCCTGCCCGTCATCATTCCGATCTCACGAATAATTTGAGAGAAAGGGGAAGTACCATGCCTCGAACATTGTTTGTGGCTCTTGTGATCATCCTGCTGTTCTCATTGCTAGCCGGATGCGCTCCCTCGAATCTTGCGCTTCACCCGGATTTTTGGCAAACCAAAGGCCGCAAGATCGGCGTCGCAGTCGCCACGCCTCCTATGGCGGGCGCACATCGGACAGGTGGGGAGGGATTGCTCGACATGGCCATCAATAAGGCGGCAACGAATTCGCTCGAATCTCACCTACAGAAGATCGATTCGAGCGGGTTTGAGGATATTGCAGATCGATTTGTCGAAGGCCTCAAGAGGAAAGGATTCACCGTAAAGAAACTTGAGAAACCGATCGCGCCTGCAAAACTCGCAGCGTTCTCACCGAAGACCTCAGGCAGATTCCACGAAAGAGATCTCAGCTTCCTGGTTGCGGATGAAGACCTCGACGCTCTCGTACTGCTTTCGATTGATCGGTGGGGGACCATCCGAAAGTACTATGGTTTCATTCCTCTGGAATCCCCAAGTGGTTTCTGCGCTGGAAAGGGTCAGCTCATCGATTTGCGCTCGAATGCTTTGGAGTGGAGCTATGTGACGCCCGAGGGAGAGGGGAGCGTTGAAGTTGAGGGGAGCTGGGACAAGCCGCCGTATTTCCCCGGCGTAACGGCCGCTCTCAGAAAAGCAGTCAACAGGGCGAAGCAAACCGTCGAAAGCGATTTCTTCGACCTCACATCGCCTCCAGCGTCCACGTCGGAGCGGGTGCGGTATGCACCGCAAGGGATCTATAACCGATCAAGCGTATCGTTCTCCATTGGATACGGATTCTTCAGTCCGAATGATGAACTGCGGGCAGATTGGGCAAACATCTCCATTATTGGGACTGATGTGAGAGTGGACGAGGGCAACTTCGGTGGATTGGGTGTCGAGGCACGCGTCCTATTCTGGACGCCCTTGCTCGATTCAAGGCTTCGGCTGGGTGGGGAGTATTCGTTGCAGATCCTGGCATCAGAACCCACAGGGGGCACAATAGAGTACACATACGCCGGACTCCCGATAGGCTCATCGGCAGCCGAAAAAGAGTTCCTGGGCCACAGCATACAGGTGATCGGGGATTTCAAGATAGGATCCTTGTCGACTGTAGACGTGTACGGGTCCATTGGGCTTGGAGTCCTCTTCTTCTCGGGAGAAAAAGCACGTTCCATCACTGCACCGTCACCAACCGGGACGTATCAGACGTACTACTTTCCCGAAACGAGAACTAGTCTGCCGATGGAGATGGCAGGTTCGGCGCGGCTATATGGATCAATACCAATCACCGGCACCGTAACCCTGGATCCCGCCTTGAGATTCTTCCAGAGCTTCGGCAACGAAAAGGCATACCTGACGCAAATGAGCCTTGGGATCGCGTATGTCTGGTGAGGTTCACTAATCTGTGATCTGAATATGCAGAAAGAAGATACAAGCTCGCCCACGCGTGATCGGGAGAGCTCAACCGTCACCTTTACGCCAGGGGGAACAATGCAATGAAGAACAAGATGGTCTTGATGGTGGAATTCGCCGCACTCTTCCTGCTCGTCGCCCTGTATACTTCGTGTGACAAAGACAATCCGGCGGATTCGTCAGCCCCGTCCATTTGTTTCACTGTCTCGGGTTTCTCCGTGAGTGTCAATCACATGTGGAAGAGTGGTTCGGTGCAAACTGAAAATGTGCAGGGATTAGTCTCTTTCAACTCGACGATATCTTCGGGAGGAGAGTCACACAAACTGGATTGGACGAATATCAAGAACGACTACACTACCTACACGGTGACGAGTTTCAATGTAAAGATCGACGGGGTTGATTACAGCTACCCGGCCAACAAATGTAAGTGACCGGACCTGCAACCCGGTCTAACATCGACAATCTCCATCATGTATAAGAATCCTCGTCGTCCGGGCTCCTGGCTCTGAACGCCTGGAAAAGACCGGCGGCGGGGATTTTCTGCTCTTTCTTCGCGTGCAAAGGGTATGACCCCGCTCACTATAAACTTCGCTGCCTGTTGCCTTTCTCTCTGATCTGCCGTAGCTTAGTCCAGCAGGTGCGCAATTCCGACCGATCTCCCGACTGGCGGACGTCGGTATCGGACATTGAGAGTTTTTCATTCTCGTCCTGTTCTTCGCTCGAATACGAACCACGTTTATAACCATCGCCCAACCACAAGGAGGTTCTATGAAAAAGGGATTCTTTCTGATCCTGCTGCTCGCTATCATCGTTTCAACCGGCTACGCACAACTTGGTGTTGGTCTTACGAAAGGCCTCGTCGGCGGATTGAATCTTGCGACTGTCTCAGGCGATGACGTTTCCAAGGACGTTAAGAGCGTCTCTTCCTACGCGGCTGGAATCTTTCTTGAGCTGAACATACCGGGTCCGTTTTCGTTCGAGGCGAACGCCCTTTATAGTATGAAGGGGGCAAAAACGGAAAGCGGCAGCATTACGTACACTGACACGTATACGTACGTCGACGTACCTGTCCTGCTGAAGTACAACTTGCCCGTTCCGGGCGTGAGCCCATCCATCTTTGCCGGGCCGATGTACAGCACCCTCCTGAGTGCAAAGAAAAAACAAGAGGGAGGTCTCCTCCCCGGTGAGCGCGATATCAAAGATGCGATGGCTAAAAGTGATCTCAGCGCCGTGGTCGGAATCGGACTTGGCTTCGCCGCCCTCAGAATCGATGCCCGCTACAGCATGGGCTTGTCGGCGTTGGACAAAGACGGGAAGCTCAAGATGTACAACAGAGTCATCTCCCTGTACGTCGGATTAAGTTTGTAGTTTGCCCGAGTCCATGAGCATAAGGTTCATGATCTGATATCTGCGTAAGAAACAGGCGCCCCCCCAAGCAGGGGGCGCCGACGTTTTGTGAAAGATCGATCTCCGTCAGTCTTACCCTCCCGCTTGTCCCCTGTCACTTCAAACAAGGGGATGTTTTCGTACTGTTTCTGACGAACATGCCGCACAGAGTGTTTATCATATTCCTTATTATCGTGGGGCTCACCGCCTTTATTGGTGTGGGTCTCCATGGAGTAGAGTACTATTTCGCTCCGGTCGGCGAGCGTGCATCCCGACCGGATTATTTCGGGATGAAGCCTTCCAGTACCTTCAGTCAATCTCCGAGCACCCGCGAAGACTCTTGCCTTTGATACTTTACTGCAGTAGTTTCGAAGTGTCAGACCCGTGTGACCTACCTTGTCGCTAATCAATGGAGTGTCCATGATCAAATCCAGCATCAAGCGGTTCTTTCTGGTCCTGCCCCTCGTTCTTTCCGTCCATCTGCAAAATGTCCAAGCCCAGGTGGTACCTAAGGATCTTGATGCATATGTGGCAAGCGTCCTCAAGGAATTTGAAGTCCCGGGCATTGCTCTTGCCATCGTGAAGGACGGCAAGGTTATCGTCGCGAAAGGCTATGGCGTCCGCAAGATGGGAGAAACAGCCAAAGTAGATGACCAGACGCTTTTCGGTATCGCTTCCAACACAAAAGCCTTCACGGCAACCGCCCTGGGTCTTCTTGTCGAAGAGGGAAAACTGGAGTGGGACGCGCCTGTCGTTCGATATCTTCCCTGGTTTCAACTATCGGACCCGAATGTGACAAGGGAGATTACGATCCGCGATCTTCTGGTCCACAGGAGCGGACTCGGTCTCGGTGCCGGCGATCTCCTCTGGTGGCCTGCTTCGACATACGATCGCAAGGAGATCGCGAAGAGGTTGCGATTTCTTCCCCTGGTGAAGAGCTTCAGGAGCGCCTACGCATATGACAACGTTCTCTACCTGATTGCCGGTGAGGTGATCGAAGCGGTCAGCGGATTGAGTTGGGAAGAATTCGTAGCGACCAGGATTCTGGCGAAAGTCGGTATGACTGACAGCAATGTCCGCCATTCCGACGCAACGGGCGGGGGAAATGTTGCAGCGACTCACGCCAGCATCGATGGGAAAGTTCGACCTATCGAGCCATTCACCAGCGACAATACGAATCCTGCGGGGGGCATTAACGCCAGCGCCAGGGACATTGCCAAATGGATGATTGTTCAACTCGATTCGGGACGTGTCGTCGGCGGGACATGGTTGTTTTCGCCGCGGACAACCGTGCAGCTTTGGAGCATCGTCACCCCGATTCCGATCGGTAATCCGCCTCCTGAGCTGGCGGCTTTGAGACCGAACTTCAACGGGTACGGCCTTGGCTTCGGCATCCGCGATTACCGCGGGTACAAGCTGCTCCAACATACGGGGGGACTTCCGGGCTACGTTTCCAAGGTGGCAATGATCCCGGAACTCAAGCTCGGCGTTGCTGTCCTTACGAACCAGGAATCCGAAGAGGCCTTCGAGGTAATCACCTACCACATTCTCGACCAATTTCTGGGTGGAATGAAAACCGACTGGCTCGGTGCCTATAAGAAGTTCCGCGCCCGTTCTATTTCAATGGTCGCGACGGCGGAGAAACAGACCTCGGCGAAAAGAGACAGCGCCTCGCGTCCGCCGTTGCCTCTCGCGTCCTATGCAGGGACATACAACGATCCATGGTACGGCGACGTGACAATCACATTTGAGAATGGCAGGCTCGTCATGCGGTTCGGCCATACGCCCTCGTTGGAAGGGAATCTCGAACACTGGCAATACGACACGTTCGTCGCGCGTTGGAGAAATCCCGAGCTGCGCGCAGATGCATTTGTCACGTTCGCTCTCAATCCCGACGGGAGCATCGATCAGGTAAAAATGAGAGCCGTCTCGCCGGCAACCGATTTCAGCTTCGATTTCCAGGATCTTCTTCTGAAGCCTGTGAGCCGAAGCAGTAAGTAAAAGCAAATAGAATGTCCTGGTTTTCATGAGCCCGAAAAAGATTCTCTCATACGTACTCCTTGCAGTGAGTGTTTTCTTCCTCTTCAAATTATATGAGGAGGGAACCCGCCGACAAGTGTCTTCGGTTGACGAAGCGCCCCCGGAACAGGTGGAGATCGCAACTCCAAATTTCCCTGTGGACTATTCGCTGGGATCCTTCGACTCCCGCTTTGGGATCAGTCAGGAGAGGTTTCTTCAGATCGCTGAAGAGGCAATCAAGGTGTGGGAAGACGCTGCTGCGAGAGAGCTTTTCCAGTTGAGTCAAAACGGAACGATGAAAATCAGTCTCATCTTCGATTGGCGCCAGGAGCGGTTACTGGAGGCGAAAGGTGCGAAGGCGAAAATCGATGAAAACGGAAAGTCGTTCGATCAGCTTCAGGCCGAGTATGACGAACGGGCGAGGTCCGTTGATCAGTTTCGACGGGCGTATGAGGAGACTGCTCAGGCCTACCAGTATCACCTGAGCGATTACAACTCCAGAGTTACACGATGGAATGAGGGGAGAGAGCATACGGATGCTGAGCAACGATATCTTCAGAACAGAAAGAAGGAACTGGAGGATGAACAGAGCGCCCTCGACAAGAAAGTGATTGAGTTGAATTCGAAAGGCGAGGAACTCAACAAGCTCGGCGAGAAGATGCATGCGCTCTCACAGAAATTCAATCTGGAAGTTGAGAATTTCAACGGGACCTACGTCAGGTCGAGAGATTTCGAAAAAGGGGTGTACGACGGGAAGGCGATCAATATCTATGAGTTTGAGAAGGAAGATGATCTGAGGCTCACCCTTGTCCATGAATTCGGACATGCATTAGGGCTCGGTCACCTCGAAAATCCCAAAGCGATCATGAACCGCAAACTGGCTGTTCAGGATGTGACGAACATACGCCTTACAAGCGATGATCTCAACCTGCTCAAGGCAAAGATCAAATGAGGTATCAGGCGGGCGCCATGAAAAAGCGTGACAGGTCCGTGAAGGAAATATTCCTTGCTGGTGGCCACGAAGCCGTATCGAATCTGAGAATCAGGCTGAGACGAAGATTCGCGAGGTTGTGGTCTTGAGGTTCTTGCTGATGCGGCTAAATATTTGTAGACTCTTGCTGCGATGATTCGAGCATTTGCGAAATATCTTGGTCCGGTGTCGGCTCTGCAGGTGGTGCTGCTGATTCTCTCCGTATTCTGGTGCGGTGAATCGGATTGCCTTCAGACCGGCAAAACCGAAGACTGTAGTTCTCTCATATGCGTGCTGCTCTCTAGGGATGCTCCACCCATACAGGATTTCTCTCTAAACACGTCATCCACTTGCTCCTGTGTCTGTCATCTGAAGGCTTTGCCATCAGCTCTGACGTTAACTTCTCTCGTAGAAGTTCTCACTCCGCTCTCAGCCATCGCCGCCGATGAACTAATCGATCTGCCATCGGAGCCGATCATTCGTCCCCCTGTTGCAGCCTAGGCTTCAGTTCACCTGATCCGTCATCTCGTTCCTGTCAATCGTGGAAAAAGGGCTTGCCCTGCTTTCCCCGAACCATGTCCGACTTTCCCGGGAGGCTAGTTGTGAAACGGTTTCTTCTCTTGCTAACGCTCGGTGTGTTCTGCTTCTGTTTTCGGATCTCTGCCCAAGCAGTCAGACAACTCTCACTGAAAGAAGCGATTGCGATCGCGATCAATCACAATCCTCAATCCAACATCAGTCGGCGACGTATCGATGCGCAGCGCGGCCAGTTCTGGCGATCTCTATCGCTGCCTCCGCCTTCACTTTCAGTCAACTACGCATTTATTCCTCTTGGTAGCCGATTGGAGCAATTCAGCGAGCGCACGCTAGAATTCGCGCAGTCGTTTGACTTTCCAACCACGATTGCTTTGCGTGGCTCCCGGGCGTTTTCCGAAATCCGTGCGGCCGAGACGGAATACACCGCGACTGAAAACGAAATCATATCCCGAGTGAAGATTGTGTATTCCAACATCATCGCGAAACAGCAGAAGCTATCGCTGGCGGACGAAAACCAGTCGGTTGCAGAGGACTTCGCAAAGAAATCGGCAGCACGGCGCGATCTGGGCGAGGGGACACACCTGGAGCAACTGACGGCCAGTGTGCAACGTAGCCAGGCCCTCAATGCTGTACAAACCGCCATAAGCGAATTGCGGATCGCGATGGATGAACTTGGGCTTCTTCTGGGGAAGCGACGAGGCCCACCAAACAATGAATTCATGCTGACAGACAGCATGACCTACGCCCCGGAGTCGATTTCCCTCGAGCAATATCTCGAAATGGCGAAAGCGTCAAACACGCAGCTCCGCGCCAGCAGCCTCAGGCGAGACATCGCATCGACGGGGTATTCGCTGGCATGGTCGAGTCTGCTCCCGAGCTTCTCCGCGTCGTATTTCCGGCAAACGCGCGATGGCGTCTCGGGTCTGTACGGCGCGTCGCTTGGGATCTCCGTCCCGCTCTGGTTTCTGTTCGATCAACGCGGACAGATTCAGACTGCCTCTGCCGAGTTGTCAATTGCAGAGCATGAGTTGGGATTCGCTGAAGATTCCGTGACCGTCGCTGTGAGGACGGCGTACTATGAGAAGCTCAACAGCGAGCGGCAGCTTCGTCTGTATCAAACTGGAATTCTGCCGGAATCTGATGAAATCCTCCGTGCTGCCAAAGCAAGCTACAACGCGGGCGAGATCACGTATCTGGAATTCCTGCAGGCAAAACAAACTGTGCTCCAGGCGAGAAGCAGTTACATCGACGTCTTCTTGGCGTACAACATCGCCCGTGCACGGCTTGAACAAATCGTCGGAAGAAGACTTGATTCGTCTCTTTGAAGGATGAGTGCCATGAAAAACATCAGGGAATTGTTCGTTCTGCTCCAGATAGCTATCGTTGTCGCCCTTGCCGGTTGCAGCAGACAAGATGAAGGATCGGGAACCGCTTTGGAGAAGAAAAGGGAGGCACAGAGAATCACGCTGACGCCGCAAAGTGTGAAGGATATCGGTCTGGAATGCGTCGCAGCAGACATTCAGCCGCTTAAGAAGGAGATCGTGATCGCGGCGAAGCTTACCGTCCACCAGGACCATGAGGCTCAGGTTGGAACGATGGTCCAGGGAAGGGTCTCAAAAGTCCTGGTGAATCTGGGTGACCACGTTCAACTTGGTCAGGAGTTGATGCACATCGAGGGAGTGGAGATCGGTGAAATCAAGTCCGGATTCATCAAGGCCAAAGCCCATTTGACCTATGCGGAAGCTGCGTTGAGACGTCAACAATCGCTCATCGAACAGAGTGTTGGTGCACAGAAGTCGTTGCTCGAAGCACAGGCGGAATTTGAAAAAGCGAGAGCCGAGTTCACGGCCGAAGACCAAAGAATTCATTCGATTGGTCTGACCGACGAAGATGTCGAGAAGTCCGTTGTCAATTCTTCCGCTAATTCTGTTGAATCGCATATTGGTGGAATCCTTCCCATCAAGGCGCCGATCGCAGGTGTTGTGGTCGAGCGAAACGTCGTAATCGGTCAACTCGTCGACCCATCGACAACGGCTTTCAAGATCATCAATACATCGGTCCTTTGGGTCGATGGGCAGGTGCATGAGGGCGATGTGAGCGCGTTGCGCGGACGCCCGCAGATAACAGTTGTGGTACCACCCGTTTCCAGGACTGCAATCCGGGCGCAGCTGCTCTATGTTGGAGAGACGGTCGATCAACAAACCCGGATGGTGAAAGTCCGTGCAGCCGTCCAGAATTCGGGCCAGATGCTCAAACCCGGGCTGTTCGCCGAAATGCATATCCCATTCGGCGATGAGGTGAAGGGAATAGTGATTCGTGAGGAGAGTCTCATCAAGGATGGAAGTGAACGCTATGTTTTCGTCGCCCTGAATGATACGACGTTCGAAAAGAGGGCTGTGGTTCCGGGTTGGGTCCTGGGAGAACTTGTGGAGGCGAAAACAGGACTCTCGCGCGGGGAAAAGGTCGTCACGAAGGGGTCGTTTATGTTGAAATCTGAATTGAAGAAGGAAACGTTCGGAGAAGGAGAATAGAGATGCTGGAACGAATCGTAGCTCTCACTCTCCGGCAGAAAGGGTTTGTCCTTCTCTGTGTCGCGGCTCTGGTCCTTGCCGGACTGTTCGCATACATCAAGCTCCCCATCGATGCACTGCCGGATGTTACAAACGTGCAGGTTGAAATTGTGAGCAGCGCTCCGGGCCTGTCACCGTTGGAGATTGAGCGCTTTGTAACCTATCCGATCGAAATAGCCATGAGAGGTCTGCCTGACGTCGTTCAATTGAGATCTGTTACGAAGTTTGGTCTTTCGGTTGTAACGATCGTCTTCCAGGATAACGTCGATACGTACTTTGCCCGTCAATTGGTCTTCGAACGGCTGGAAGACGCCAAATCAAGAGTCCCCACTGGCGTTAAAGTGGAGATGGGGCCGATCGCCACAGCACTCGGTGAGATCTATCAGTACACGCTCGAAGGGGAGATGCCGGCGGATTCTCTGGAACAAGTACGTCATCTGAGTGACTTAAGGACTCTTCAGGATTGGGTCATTGCACCAATGCTGAAAAGCGTTCCCGGAGTCAACGATATCAACTCGTTCGGAGGGTACTTCAAACAATATCAGGTGGTGGTTTCGCCCAATCGACTTCTGCAGTATGACATTTCGCTTGAGAGCGTGTTCGAGGCGCTTGAAAAGAACAATCAGAATGTCGGCGGCAATGTGTTGGATCGGCACTCGGAGCAGTTCATTGTTCGGGGAGTCGGTATGCTCAGAAGTGAGGACGATATCCGGAACACCGTCCTGAAGTCTGAAAAAGGAACGCCGATTTTCATCAAGAACGTCGCTGATGTCCGGATCGGAGAAGCCGTCCGGCAGGGGGCATCGGTGAAGAACGGAAAAGAGGAAGTGGTAGGCGGTATTGTCCTGATGCTCAAAGGGAAGAACAGCCGCGAAGTCGTTCAGGCCGTCAAGGCAAAGGTGAAGGAAATCAACGATGGGAATGTCCTGCCAGCCGGAGTGAAGCTGGTCCCGTACTATGATAGAACCGATATTGTGGAACGAAGTGTCAGTACTGTCACCCGCGCACTGATGGAGGGGGCGATCATTGTGCTTGTTATTCTCTACGTCTTGCTCAGAAGTTATCGTAGTGCATTGATCGTTGTCGTGGCGTTTCCACTGTCACTCCTCCTCACGTTCATCGTCATGAAATATTTCGGATTGAGTGCCAATCTGATGTCATTAGGAGGGCTGGCAATTTCAATAGGTATGATCATCGACGCAACGATCATCCAGGTCGAGAATGTGCAGCGCAATTTGGGGAGTGATAGCGGTCGTGAGTCAAAACTGTCGACCGTCTTGATATCGGTTCTGGAGGTTCAGAAGCCAAGCATTTTGGGCGGACTCATTATTGCACTGACATTTCTTCCCATCCTGTCTCTCGAGGGAATGGAAGGGAAAATGTTCCAACCGCTGGCGCTGACAGTGGCCATCGCGGTGCTGTCGTCGGTGCTGCTTTCCATATTCGTCATACCGGTACTCTGTTTTCTGTTCCTCAGGCCGGGGGGCGAGCTCGAAAGCCCCGTTATGCGCCCCATACAGAGATGGTACAAGGCCGCTTTGCGCTGGAGTTTGAACAACAAGCGGTCAGTTCTTGCGATGGCCGGCGGAAGCTTCGTTCTGGCCGCCATTCTTGCAACGCGGCTGGGGACGGAGTTCATTCCGATCATGGATGAAGGAGCGTTTGACATGGATGTCCAGCTCCTTCCAGGGGTCTCGCTTCAGAAATCGATGGAGATCAATCAGCTGATTCAGCAGAAGGTCAAAGCGTTCCCTGAGCTGGAGACGCTGGTGTCGCGAACGGGCCAAACTGGCATCGCCGTTGAGGCGCGGGGAGTGGACAAAACGGGATACACCGGTATCTTCAAGGAGAAGTCTGAGTGGACGACGGCCGGATCGAAGGAGGAGATCATCAACAAGATGCGTCAGTCGCTTTCAGAGATCCCCGGGATCGCGTTCAGTTTCAGCCAGCCGATTCAGTGCAGAATCGACGAACTCGTAGCGGGGACAAAAGCGCAATTGATCGTGAAATTGTTCGGGGATAACATCGACATCCTCAAATCACGAGCCGATGATATTGCGTCAGTGTTGCGCAACGTGAGAGGTGCCACCGATATCGTGGTCGAGCGCGTCGCGGGCCAACCGTATCTTACTATCGATATCGATCGCTCCAAGCTCGCGAGGCACGGATTGAATGTGAGCGATGCGCTCAACGTGGTGGAAATCGCCGTCGGCGGAAAAGCGGCGACGCAGTTGTATGAGGAGAACAGAGCCTTTGAGGTGACTCTTCGCTATCCCCAGGAATACCGCAATTCGGTCGATGACATCGGAAACACTTTGGTGCCATGTCCGGATGGTTATAATGTTCCCCTCGACGAAATTGCGACGATCGAGGTTGTCGATGGTCCCGTTCAGGTCAGCCGCGAGGATGGATTAAGGCGAATCGGCATTGAGCTCAATGTGAAAGGAAGAGATATTGGCTCCTTCGTCAGTGAGGCGAAAAAAGCCATCAAGCATGCTGTGGCGCTTCCTCCGGGATACTATGCAACATGGGGCGGACAATTTGAGAACCAGGAGCGCGCCATGAACCGGCTGATGGTCATTGTGCCGCTGACCATCGCCATGATTTTTGTCCTGCTCTTCTTTACGTTCAGGTCGCTGCGATTGGCGTCGTTGGTCATTTTCAATTTGCCCTTCGCCCTCATTGGAGGAGTAGTTGCGCTCTATTGTTCAGGGCTCTATCTATCCGTTCCGGCGTCAGTGGGCTTCATCGTCCTGTTTGGCGTGGCGGTCCTGAACGGAGTGGTTCTCGTCTCCCGCATCACGCAGCTGCGGCAAAAGGGGATGCCGGTTTCCGAAGCGATCGCGACGGGTTGTCAGGATCGGCTGCGACCCGTTCTCCTGACAGCATCGATTTCGATTTTCAGCCTTGTCCCAATGCTATATGCGACGGGTCCCGGGTCAGAGATCCAGCACCCCCTGGCGATTGTCGTGGTGGGTGGACTGCTCACTTCTACCTTGCTGACATTGATCGTTGTCCCCACGCTTTACGAGTGGTTCGAGGGGCGCGGACGGATCCGGCGAACCGATGTTATCGCTCAGTAGAAATGTCAGGGTCTCACTTCGAACGATTGGGGGAGCGGGATCCCGCTGCGGATTGACATTACTGATGCGCTTCTCTAGATTAGAGAACCTGCAACGAAACAAGAGGAGACCATTCGTCAATTCTGTGAATGAACGCCTGGGCGGTTTTGTGTATTGTCGTGAAAGAAAACAATTTGAGACTTTGATGAATCGTCTGTTCCTTGTTCTTCTCTTCGCATCTTCTGCGGTCAATGCTCAGACATTTCGACTCGCGCGCCCCGTTCCGGATGATATTCAAACGAATGGTTCGTATCTCTATGGGGAGCCGAACATCAACAATTCGTCTCTTGCGCATACCGGAATTGATATCTCGATCAAATACGATACAGTGCGCTCCGCCTCAGCGGGTATCGTATCGTTTGTCGGCTATGACTCGGCAAACACGGTAGGCGGATATGAGCCAGCGGGAGCCGGAAACTATATCTATGTCCAGAGCACATGGAACAACAAAGATTTGCATCTGCTCTACGGGCATCTCCTGAAACCGATCATCAGGGTTAATGATTCCGTGAAGATCCATCAACCGCTTGCGATATCGGGAACAACTGGAAATTCCACGGGACCGCATCTCCATTTTGAGCTCCGACTTGGAACAAGATCCACGAGCGCATCGCGTAATCGACGCAACGCAGAGTTGTGGTGTGCCATCAGCGGCATGGGGGCGATCTACGGGAAACTTCCCAATGCGGCGAACAGTACGCGCGTCGATATAGCTCCGAATCCAAAACCGCGTCCGCCGTATACCTCGTTTGGATATTCACTGACATATAATTTCAACGATTCCGGGATCGGCAGCGATGACATTTATCAGGAAAACTATGCTATCGGCGACGTAGTGCCCGGGACGTACACCATCACCGCATTAAGCGGCTCATACAAACGCACGGTAACCGTGAAAGCCGGCGAGATCGTGAACGCCGATGCTGCTGTTACTCTGGTCAATACTGAATCGGCGCTTCCTCGCATGTTCTCGTTGGAACAAAATTACCCCAATCCATTCAACTCGGAAACTGTTATCAGCTACCGGCTTTCAACGGCGGGCGATGTCCGGTTGTCGGTGATCGACATCCTTGGAAGGGAAGTGCGCACACTGGTTGACGCGAGCCAAAGTGCAGGAACGTATCGCGTGGTCTTTGATGCGGGCAGAATGTCGTCCGGCGTATATTTCTACGTAATAAATGTCGGAGGTCAGGTCCAAACGAAAGCGATGACCTTGATGAAGTAATCGACGGTCCGCAGATCAGAATGTGAGCGATGCAGGATCGATTCTCCTGTTCGCTTCGTACTGTGCTATTCTTTTCGTAGATTTCGGCCGATGAAACGCCTCGCTATTCTCCTCTTTTTCTTCGCGCTTGCGATATCGCCAGGCAGTGCACAACCGGCGTCAGTCGCCGGATTCCGCGCCTCGCGCGTCCTGGGCAGCTATCCGAACCGCCAATTCCCTTCCGCAGACTATTGGATTCATGTTGGCAGGGAAATGGCTTCACGTTTCCCCGGCTCAATCCCCGGCGGCGTGTGGATCGTCTCTCTCTACCAAAGCAATGGAGTAACGCAATTCAATTTCCCCGGTGACGGAATCTCTCTTCCGTACACTCAGTTTATCGGGTCCGATCAGAATGAAGCGTATTTGACGAGGTTCGATTCCGCGGGACTCAACATCTGGCTGCAAGTGGAATCGGGCGCCGCCAGCATGGACACACTCATCCCGATCGTGTTGAATCGGTACAAGCACCATTCCTGTGTCCGGGGATTCGGTGTGGATGTGGAGTGGTTCTTCGCGAATACAATTTCCGGAGGGAGGAAAGTCACTGACGCCGAAGCGCAATCGTGGGAACAGCGGGTAAAGGCTGTGGATCCATCGTACACACTGTTTCTTAAACACTATGCAACAAGCTGGATGCCGCCGACCTTTCGGGGAAATATTCTGTTTGTCGACGACAGTCAGCAATTCACGTCCCTGACGCAGATGGTGAATGAGTTCAAGGCCTGGGGATCGAAGTTTTCGCCTAATCCTGTTGCATTTCAATTTGGGTATAAGATCGATACGACGTGGTGGAAGCAATATGCCGATCCTGCGCTGACGATCGGCACCGCATTACGCTCGGCCATCGCGAATACGTCGGGAATGTTCTGGGTGGATTTTACCGTTTCGACCGTCTTTCCGCCGACGGGAGTCGAATCCGGGCCTGTGACGGTTCCCCTGATGCCATTCCTCAGCCAAAACTATCCAAACCCGTTTTCCGCCAGAGGCGGATCCGCCTTCGGCGGAAATCCCACTACAGCGATCAGCTATCACCTGCCCGTCCCGAACGCGTCAGGGCAAGCCGGAGCTTCAGCGAAGGCGGGGCTTCCTGCGGTCAGCTTCGTAACTCTGAAGGTGTTCGACATCCTGGGGCGAGAAGTCGCGACGCTCGTCAGCGAGGTGCGCTCAGCAGGAACCCACACCGCACAGTGGGATGGGAGAAACAAGCGAGGTGAATCAGTTTGCTCGGGTGTGTATTTCTATGTCTTGACCACCCCCGATCAAACTCAAAGCAGGAAAATGCTGCTGGTCCGATAAAAAATCCTCTTCACCGTGGAAAGGAATTCTGTGAAACGACGATTGCCAAAACCTCAATCGCTGACCCGACGCGAATTCATTACGCGCAGTACTTTGGCTGCCGGGTTTCTGGGCCTTCATTCGAATGGATTGGAGCACATCCTGAATCCTGGTCGGTCCAACGCGGTGAAGAAACCCAACATCATCCTCATCGTCGCAGATGATCTGGGATATGGCGAACTGGGGTGTCAGGGGAACAAGGAAATTCCCACGCCGCACATTGACTCGATTGCCCGAAACGGGGTTCGGTTCACGAATGGATATGTCACGGCCCCTCTCTGCAGCCCTTCAAGGGCGGGTTTGCTGACGGGCCGCTATCAGCAGCGGTTTGGCCATGAATTTAATCCCGGTCCGACAACAGATGCCTCCACCGATTTTGGTCTCCCGTTGAGTGAAACGCTTCTTCCTGCCCGATTGAAGGAACTGGGATACAAAACCGGAATGGTGGGGAAGTGGCATCTCGGACTGAAACCGGAGTTCCTGCCGACGAATCGCGGGTTTGATGAGTTCTTCGGGTTCCTTGGAGGGGCGCACTCCTATGTTGGAAATGACGTGAAGGGAGGAACCATCCTGCGCAGCTCGACGCCTGTTTCCGAGAAAGAGTACCTGACTGACGCCTTTGCGCGTGAGGCAGAGGCATTCATCGAAAAACATCACGACGAACCGTTTTTCCTCTATCTGCCATTCAATGCAGTGCACATGCCGTTGCAGTCTATACAGAAATATCTCGACAGGTTTGGGCATATCAAGGACGAGAAGCGCAAGACGTTCGCTGCAATGAGCTCCGCTATGGACGATGCCGTGGGGCGTGTGATCGAGAGAGTCCGAAGGCACAAACTGGAAGAGAACACACTCATTGTCTTCATCAGCGATAACGGCGGCCCGACACTGACAACCACATCGGGCAACCTGCCACTTCGCGGCTACAAAGCCCAGGTGCTCGAGGGGGGAATTCGCCTTCCGTTCATGATGCAATGGAAAGGCCGTCTCCCGGCAGGCAAAGTCTTTCATCAACCCGTAAGCTCGCTCGACATTCATCCCACGGCGATCGCCGCGGCTGGCGGGACGATCAAACCCGAAGTGAATCTCGATGGCGTGGACCTCTCGCCGTTTATGACCGGCAAGAACCCCGATCGGCCGCACGAGACTCTCTGCTGGAGGATGGGGGAGAAACAGGCGATCCGCCACGGCGATTGGAAACTGATCAAAGAACAGGGTGAGAAGGAGTGGTCGTTATACAATCTTGCTGATGACGTTGGCGAAGCGAACAACCTGGCAGCGAAGCTGCCTGAGAAGGTGAAAGAATTGAAATCTCTTTATGACGCGTGGGAGGCACAGCTTCAGGATCCGAAATGGATCCGCCAGGACAATCGTAGAACGCGGGCGAGGCAGGCCGCGCGGCAGAGTCAGACAGAAACGGAACGGCAACTGGAAAACCGCTTCAAGCGGCTCGATCGCAATGGCGACGGAAAACTCTCCGCTGATGAAGCGAACAGCGCACCCCGGTTCAGAGGAGCGGATCTCAACGGTGACGGGGTCATAACATTGGAAGAAGCAAAGAAGCACATTCTCAAGAAGTGACGACCGGGCGTTGACTTTCTCCTGATACTCTCTTACTTACCATCACGCCTGCTGTTCTTCGACAGCCCGCCGAACCGAGCTTGTCGGGTAGGCGGGCTGTCGAAGAAGGCCCATGCTGGAGTTGAACTCCAGCAGTCCTGATGGTTTGTCGATGGGCTCTAACTGCCGCAATCTCGGACACAGGTTCATTGCTCGAAAAGATCAAGGCGTTGGGCAAGTTCTGAGATTGAGACTTGCGGATTGTATAGTACAGAACGGTTGGATTCGCGAGAAGTGCCCAAGAAGGTGCTCGTGTTTCAACACGCAATAACGCAGATGTGCGCCTTTTCACCTGCGGCGGCAGCCTTCACGCGATGTGTAATTCCGGGAGTATGTGCCATTTTGCCTAAAGAACTTTGACAAGTGAGAACTTGGCTTTTTCAGGGCAATCCCAAACTTTTTGATGTGGACTCTTACCTGAGCCAGTTCCGAGTTATTCTGTGGATGGTCAGACAGAAACATTTCGCTTCCCAGATGAACGTCGGAGACAGTGTCTATCTGTGGCGATCTGATGCTGGCGACGTAGGTTCTGGCGGAATAGTGGCACACGGAACAATGATTGACGTACCCAAAATGTTGAATGACGTGGAGGCGGCAAAGTATTATTCTGAACCCATTGACGCCAAGCCCACATTGCGTGCGAAGATTCTTCTTGATTCAGTCCATTTGCGTCCGCCTAAACTCTCACGGGGGCAACTGAAGAACGATCCCGTACTATCAGGACTCAGTATTCTGCAAATCGCCAATAGTACGAATTTTGAAGTCGACTCTTTGCAAGCTGAACGACTGGACCAACTCTATTTCGAGGGTGAACAAGAACCCGTCACTTCCGATGATAACGAGGCATCGGAGTTTCCCGAAGGTCGTCCAGCATTTGTTACTCACCGAAAGTGGGAACGGAATCCAGCACTCATTCGTGCAGCAAAGGCAAATGCGCTCAGCAAGTTTGGTCGCTTGTTTTGTCACGCTTGCGGTTTCGATTTCGGAAAAGTCTACGGGCGGTTTGGTGAAGGGTTCATTGAAGCGCATCACACTATTCCTGTTTCTCAACTGACGGACAACTCAGTCTCACGAGTTGAGGACATTGCCCTTGTCTGTTCAAACTGTCATCGGATCCTTCACCGTCGGAGACCGTGGCTGGAGATCGAACAATTGAAGGAGTTACTGTCATGGCAAAATCACGCATGATAGCACAAACCACGACACTCCCTTCGTTGAAAAGGAATATTGTGGTCGTTCCATTGGTTTTGGCGCGAGAAAATTGGTCGTTTGATGGCGGACAAAACAACGGTGTGGTTTGTGCACACGTTATATGCAATTGCGCCACACACTGATTCGTAACATACATTGAGGACACAAATCTTGAGCACCATGTCCGAAATAAGTGAAACTGCTAGAACGCAAGCAATCAACCTGTTCACGTATTTACGAGAACTTGCAGAACTCAGAGCCAAGACTGTTCGGCGGGTTGAAGATTACGACAAGGTTCTGTGGTTCGCTGACGTTCCCAAAGAGCAAGAATGTTACACCCCGGCTTGGGGTGCTTTCCGAACTGAGGACGATGAAGTTTGGCTGGAGATCAAAAAACCAACAGTCATGCCGTTTCCACCAGTACCAAAGGACGTTGAACCGTGGGTCAGAGAGGTTGATCTTGCAAACTCAAGCGATATGCCGGAAATCTTAACTAAGATAGCTGTACCAGAAAACACAGAGGAAACGGATGACGCTTACACTCAAGAAACGTTCATCGAGTTAGACACGCGACCACACATTCCTCCGCAGTGGGATAAGTACCTCGAAGAAAAATGGTGGCCTTGGGCACAGGAGAATGAAAGAGTAAAAAAGGTCCAAAACGTCTATGCAGCTCTTCACGCAATTTATCAGCTGCAGAAGAAACTCGGCGAAGCGTTCGAGCTAGTCTTGGGTTTAGGTCTCTTGAGTTGGGAAACGCCGTCCGGGCAACAGGTTCGCCGCCATCTTGTTGTCGCTCAGACTTCCGTAGAGCTTGATGGAAAGCGTGGAACTTTGATCGTATCGCCAGGTGCTGACGGTGCCAAGCCTACCCTTGAACAGGATATGCTGGAGGCTTCGGAACGACCAAATCCTGATGAACAAACTGCCGCCGAAAAACAATTGACCACACTTGGGGATGCACTTTGGAACAATCCCGCAATAGAAGAAATTCTACGGTCTTGGATAAACTCTCTCTCATCAAGCGGGATGTATGAAGATGGACTTCTATCTCCCAAAGAGATTTCTGAAAAACCCAGGATCACGTTATCTCCTGCGCTAATCCTGCGGAGAAGGTCGGAACGCAGCCTCATTACTGCATTTCAAGACATCATCAACCAACTCAAGTCTGGCGTCCAAATTCCTTTTGGCATCCAGCGCATCGTTGAAGTCATCGACGATGATCCTCCATCGGGGGGCGAATCTGACTCAGACAAACTTCTCGCTGATTTTCAAGAGGTTCTTTTCCCGCTTCCTTCGAATGACGAACAAAATAGAATTGTCGAGACAATCAATACCAGGCAAGGTGTTGTCGTTCAAGGACCACCCGGGACTGGGAAAAGTCATACCATAGCAAACCTCATTTGCCATCTGCTTGGCGCAGGAAAGAAAGTCCTCGTAACAAGTCAAACGCCCAGAGCCCTCAAAGTTCTCAAGGGTATGATTCCAAAGGAGATGTCGGCTTTGTGTGTAAGCCTGCTTGGAAATGATTCTACCGCCTTGAAAGAACTGGAAGACTCGGTTTACGGCATCACTAACAAACAACATGACTGGAATGAACGAAAGAACAAGGAGGAAATTGACTACCTTAGAAACAGTTTGAACTTCTTGCGAAAGCGAGAAGCTGACTTGCATCGCCGCCTCAGAGAGATCAGGGAGCGTGAAACCTATGAACACGATGTTTGCAGCGGGTTGTACCGAGGATCAGCACAATCCATTGCCCGACAAATCACAAGCGAGCAACCCCTCCACGATTGGCTAGAAGCAAAAATAAATACCGAGACCCAGCCGCCATTGAGTGATGAGGAGATTCTGGATTTGCTTAGGTTGCATCGAGAACTCACCGAAGACAGGGTGTTTGAATGTCAGAAAGCCCTGATCCTCGCCGATAGGTTGCCAACTCTCGAAGACTTCGTTAAAAACCACAGGCTTGAGTCAGAAGCCGAAAGCCACCACAACAGCTTTGGGCTTGTTTTAACCTCAGATATCTATCCCAAGCTCTCTGCGGCATCGCAAGCACAACTCGATAATCTCAAAACCGCCTTTTCTCGACTACTCGACACTCGGGCGAACGTTCTAAAACACAGTCAGCCATGGGTCCCCAGAGCAGTAAATGACATCCTCAGTGAACGTGATCGAAGTTGGCGAGAATTGTTCACGTCATCCCAAAACTACTTGAGAGGTTTGATTGAACTTGCCCGCAAAGCAGACGACAGACAGATTAGCCTACCTCAAGGCTATGATCGTTCCGTTGTTATTGCAAATGCTAAGTCCTTACTTACCCATTTTGCGAACGGCGGATCACTCGGTCTACCCTTATTTAGACCTAAACCTATAAAGGACGGCTGGTATATTGTCAGCAAGACTTTTGTCAATGGCGAGAGATGTGACAATCCACGCGTCATCAGAGAACTTCTGGAAACTCTTGAAGTTGAGAATCGAATTGTAAAACTCTGGGCTCTCTGGTCACTGTACGCAAAGAAAGTTGCCGGCGGTCGCTCAATTCAAGTTGGGATTATCGAGGACCTTTGTGAACCCCTGGAACAGGCATTGAGTCTGCATTCCCTAATGGGGAAAGCACGGGATGCATGTTCAGTCATTCAAGGACTGTCTCAACCTGCATGGCAAATCATAGACGAAATTGAACAGTATCACCGGACAATACACGCAATCGAAGCTGAACGCTCACTGCGTCGCACCCGGGCATTCTTCGATGAGACTGAGCAAGCGATCGTGGTGAGCTTGGCAACAAGAGATCCGCATCCACTCATGAATGAAATGCTTATCGCAGTTAGAGATCGAGACGAAATCACTTACGGAAAATCTCTCCTAGCTTTAAGGACTCTTCATCATGATAGGTCTTTGTACCAACAGCGACAGGAACTCCAGAGAAGATTATCGCGACTTGCTCCTACCCTTGCTGAGAAGATAGAGTCCCAACTGAACAACGCCGACTGGAACGATAAGCTCAGCATGTTCTCTCAGAGTTGGAATTGGAATCAGGCCAAATATTGGCTTGAAGAATACATTGAAGGTGCGAACGAGCCAGGGTTAGTTTCCAACCTCCAAACCACACAAGATGAAATCCGCCAGACCACGTCGAAACTTGCGGCAGCTTGCGCTTGGAAGCACTGCTTTGACAAACTTGGAGAGCACGAGCGTAGACACCTTGAAGCGTGGACAATAGAAATGAGAAGGATTGGACGGGGGACTGGCAGACGAGCCGAGTTGCACCGCAAAAGAGCCAGAGAGAATATGGAAGAGTGCCGCAATGCGATTCCAGCGTGGATCATGCCTCTATACAAAGTTGTGGAAACGGTGAAGCCCGGAGTCGAGGTATATGATGTCGTCATCATTGATGAAGCCAGCCAATCGGGAGCTGATGCTTTGTTCCTACCATTCTTGGCAAAGAAGATCATAATTGTAGGAGATGAGGAACAGATAAGCCCTGAGAATATTGGTATTCGCCGAGACGACGCCGATCTCCTGAAGCACAAATACTTAGAGGATCTTCCTAAAGCGACACAAACTGCAGTCGATATTGACAGCTCCTTCTTCTCTATTGGAAAGGTAATTTTTCCTAGCCGAATTGTTCTTCAGGAACATTTTCGGTGTATGCCTGAGATTATTCAATTCTCAAACGATCTTTGCTATCAACACAGCCCGCTACAACCACTCAGGCAGTACCCACCGAAGAGGCTTAAACCTGTTGTAGCTTTTCATGTTAAGGACGGTTATCGAGAAGGTGGCACTCAAGCGGCGAGAAACCTTCCAGAGGCAGAAGCAATCGTTGAGAAAATTGCCGAGTGTTGCGGTAATCCCGAGTACGACTGCACAGTCGATGAAAATCACCCTTACGGCAAGAAGACAATTGGCGTCATTAGCCTGCTTGGCGAATACCAGGCTCGTGAAATCGAGCGGATGCTGCTTGAAGAAATCGGTCCGGAAGAAATTGCTCAAAGAAATATCGTCTGCGGAGATGCCTATGCTTTTCAAGGTGATGAGCGTGACGTAATGTTTCTTAGTATGGTTGCCGCGCCAGGTGAAACTCAGATGGTAGCTCTAACGAAACCAGCGGACAGAAGAAGATACAACGTTGCGGCCAGTCGAGCTCGGGATCAAATGTGGTTGTTTCATACTCCGTCGCCCAATGACTTTCGGAACCAAGAGTGTTTCCGCTACAAACTTTTGAGCTACTGTCTCGATCCGAAAGCCCAGCAGCAAACCTTTGAAGGAATAGATATTCAGAAACTGAGAGACGATGCAAACAAGGTAACCAGAAAGGTCGAAAAGCCTCCTAAACCTTTTCAATCTTGGTTCGAAGTTGATACTTTCCTGCAAGTTTTTGACAGAGGCTACCGAATTATTCCGCAGTTCAAGGTTGCTGGTTATTCGATCGACCTTGTGATCGAAGATGATCAGAGAAGATTAGCGGTAGAATGTGATGGAGATGATTGGCACAGCAGCTTGGAGCAACGTGAACAAGATATGCGCCGCCAACGAATACTTGAGCGATGCGGCTGGACATTCTGGCGTGTTCGTGGAAGCGAGTTTTACTTCAACACAGAACAAGCAATGGAATCTCTATGGCAGACTTTGGAAGCGCATAATATTCTGCCACCAGGTAGACACCAATCAGTCCACACTCCAACAAATGATACTCTGATCAGTCGGACGGCTCAGATACTGAACATCAACGAGCGAGTTTCCAATGAGCCAATACAATCAAGACTCGACAATGCACTCGAATGGAGTCGAACAAGGACACACAAAGAGTCCGGCTTCTCATCGGACACTCTTCAGAACTCGATCATTGCAGTACTCCAAGGTTGTGCGAATAATAGTTGCACCAAAGACTCTCTAACGTCTAGAGTCTGTAAGAATCTAGAATTCCGAACGAGAGGGCAAAACAGAATCGAGTTCGAGAAACAGGTTTACCGTGCACTCAATAGGCTAAAGTCGAAAGCAATCGTCGAAGAATACAAGGCCACAAATGTTCGAATCAGATTGATCGCAGCGAATGCTCAATCATCGATCTTTGAAGACAAAGACTACAGGTGAGTGGGGCGCAACGGTCGATGGTTTGCAAGGGAGGAAGATAACGGTTGTGCTTACAATTGCATAGGAGATTTGTTGTAGTTCGCAAAACCGCTGCGTGCATGCGGCGACCGTTAGCTGCCATTATCATCAGGAGGGCTTATCATGCCATTGGAGTTCCTACTATACGTTCTCCTCGTTCTCGTCGGAGCCGGATTGCTATTCCTCAGGAACTTCTTCTCTGAGCTGGCGAAGCAGACCGCTGAAATCGCAACTCTTGCAGCGCGAACCAAAATTATCGAGGAAAGCCATGTCCGGGTCGCTCAACAGATAGAGCCAATCAAGTCTGCGCTGTCTCGGAAGAACATCGCGTTCCAAATCCGTCATACCGAGTTCGCAAGACTGCTATTCGAACGATTCGATCAACTTTACGGAAGGCTTTACGATTTGCAAAAGTACTCAGCAGCTAATCTTTTCACTTATGCGGATGATCGCGATTTCAAGGACAAGAAGGACGAATTTCTCAAGCGATATTGGCAAACTGAAGATGCCTATTACCTTTGTGTCCTATACTTGGATGATCGCACGGCTCAGTCTGCACTAAGCCTGCTGAAGGAATGCTTCAAGGCATATTCCGCGGTGGTCGATTTCTACTATTCTGATCAAGGCAGAAAGGTATTCCAAAGCCTTCCGCCGTCTCAATCCCTCCATGACAAGAGTATCGAATCGCTCGACAAGTTCAACGAATCTATGACCAAGTTTCCATTGCTTCTTCAAGAACTCAGATTCAAAGTGCAAGAAGCGCTTGATGATGATAACGTAGGCTAACTTTATAAAAGGTCAGAGTCCCCGCAAAGAGCGTGCGGGATATCGCGGAAAGGCGCTCAATCCCGCCAGACAGCGGCGGGAGGTTTACGGAGGAGGAGTTGGATTTTATTCCGCCCAAACGTGAAGTTCCGCTGTACGGGATGCCGAAAAACGACACACGGCGGAGAGGCATCCCGCCAAAAGGTAAATCACGGCGGGCAAGCAACTACGATATTAAGTATCGGGTAGGGAAGAAGTTAGAAGGAGAGAAAGGCGCACTCGTTTGATGACATTTTGAAACAGATTCGGAAGCAGAGGAAGGAAATCAGCAAGGGGACGCTTGCAGCGGCAGTAGCCAGGTTGAGTGAAAAAGGTCTCCTTCTGAAAGTGGAAAGAGGCAAATATCGTCTCGTGAATAGATTGTTCAATGAATTCGTCGGACGACAATGATTGCAGAGTTTGCAGAATGGTGCCAGTTTTGCAAACTCTGCAAACTTCTATGCGCAGACGATGAAAAGAGGCATTTGGTGGTAGGTTAAAGAAGATTGTCGTTGTGGCCAATAAGATTTCGGACACTCATCAGACAAATTAGACACGGGTAGAGGTAGGTTTAGTGCAGTTCAGGTTGTCCAAGCTTGACCTGAAAATACTAGATTCTCAGGAATCTGGACATAAATCCGGACAAAGTGTCCAGATAATGGCGCCTCTAAAAAAGCCCTTTGGGGTAACAAACATAGACACCAACGTAGACATGATGTCTACATTCAAGAAAAGGGTAATGATGCAACATGTCGGCAACAACCAGCTTATAGAATTGACCAAAACCGCATTCTTGTGCAGTCGTCGTGTGCCTGCTTCAATAATTCTTAAATGCTACGATTGGGCAATTGGCCAACGGAATGGAAATGGATGCATCATATCAGGTTTCCACTCACAGATTGAGAAAGACGTGCTTCACTATCTTCTCAAAGGCAAGCAGCCGGTTATCGTAGCGCTTGCACGAGGATTGAAGAAGCGTCCTGAGCCAGATTTTGCGACAGCTCTCTCAACAAACAGGGTTCTCATCGTTACTCCATTCAATCAAAAGGTTAGTCGTGCCAGCCAAGCGACAGCGAACAAGCGGAACGAGTTGATGATTCAACTCGCCAATGAGGTCTTTGTCGCTTATGCCCAGCCGGGCGGGAACGTCGAGCGGCTCCTTATGAAGTGGTTGCGGAAAGGAAAGAAGGTGAGGACGTTCGATGTATCGGAGAATCGTGCGTTGATTGATGCGGGCGCCGAAATACTTTGACAGTGGTGGATGGAACCTCGCGATGGCACTGCCAAAGGCGTTCGCCAACTTGTCGAGCAGGGTGTCGTTGAGATTGTCGGCACTCGGAAGGCTGCAAAATACTACCCGTTACTGCAAAAAGGAACCGTTGAGCAAAAGTTAAGGGAATACTTCTCGCGCCACGAGTCTATGAAGAATGCTGATTACAGAATCCTTGCAGGGAAGGCACATCGGTTAACAGCCTTGCGGCAGCTTAAAGACCTTGAGCAGAGAGGACTCCTGCGAAAAGAGGGAAAAGGGAAAGGAACACGATATTTCCCGGCTGGGGAGCTTCTCAAGAATTCATAAACAACTTAAATATACATATATATGATCGCCATGCACTACTTCTGAACTGTAATACAATGAAGAATAAGCCCTTAAGAGGAATCTAAAAAATGAGCGAGTTCACATAGACATCATCCCGACAAAGGACGTCCCGAAGAAGAGCTTCGGGATAAATCAGGACAAGTCGGGTCAGGTCCCGATAGAAAACACCCCGATAAAAAACATCGGGACAAGTCGGGGTAAATAAACGGTTTGCCACAAACGCAAGTCGCCGTTTGTAAGAAGGCCGATTTTGGCAATTCCTTGCGCTATCACCGAAAGTGCAGTGGAGTCAATCTCGTACAGCGGGAGGTTTTCGAGGAATCGGGCACTCGTTGGTGCAACGAGTTCGGCCTCAACGACGTCTAATCCTTGTCGGTACTTTTACGTACAAATATTTGTAAGTAGTTGTACTTATTGATTTTGTCGCACCGCTTTCCTTGATTGGATTCGCCTTCCCAGCCGTCAGTACAACCATCATACCTCAGCAACAGAAGGGGCATCACCATGTTCCGGGTACCCAAGATCCCATTCTTCCAATCTGCCATCTTCACCAAGATTCTTTCTCTTTTCAAGCGCCGCCCGATCGTCTCATACTCGGTTCTCGGTGTCATCCTGGTGTCCTTCATCTGGTACATCTCCGCATCGGGGACAACGACGAAATCGGATGTGCTCGTCTCTCCGACCAAAGGACAGTTCCTCGTTACCGTCACGACGACAGGAGAACTTCAGGCGAAGAACTCGATCGATATCAAGGGCTCGGAAAACGCCCGGGCTGCCGGTATCTGGCAGATGAAAATCTCGAACATCATCGCGGAAGGAACGGTCGTCAAGAAGGGGGACTTCGTTGGCGAGCTCGACAAGTCTGAAATCACCGGAAAGTTGAAAGAGTCGCAGCTTTCCCTCCAGAAACTCGAAGCGCAGTTCCTGCAGACGAAACTCGACAGCACGCTCACGCTTTCCCTGGCGCGCGATGAACTCGTCAATCTCTTCTACGCGCAGGAAGAAAAGAAAATCGTGATGGAACAATCCGCATACGAAGCTCCCGCAATGAAACGGCAAGCGGAAATTGACTTCGAGCGTGCACAGCGGAATTACGGGCAGGCAAAGAAAAATTACGTAACGAAAACGCAGCAGTCGATCGCAAAGACGCAAGCGTCGGAAGTGGACCTGATGAAGGAGAAACAGAGGCTGGAGCTCTATGTGAAAACGGTGACGGAATTCACCATCAAGGCCCCGGCCGATGGCATGGTGATCTACTCACGTGAATGGAACGGCAAGAAGAAAGTCGTCGGGAGTACGATCAATTCATGGGATCCGACGGTTGCCACGCTGCCCGATCTTCGTGAAATGGAGTCGATCACATACGTGAATGAAATTGATATTCAGAAGATCGCAGTCGGGCAGAAGGTGAAATTGAAACTGGATGCCGATCCGAACAAGCCGCTGACAGGGAGCGTCACTACTGTGGCGAACATTGGCGAGCAGAGGCCGAACTCCGATTCGAAAGTCTTCGAAGTGCGTGTGAAGGTCCTGGAATCCGATACGACGCTGCGGCCGGCCATGACGACAGCGAACGAAATTCTGGTCGCGAAGCTCGACGATGCACTTTCCATCCCGCTTGAATGTGTCCATACGGAAGGAACAACGACCTTCGTGTTCAAGAAGGATGGGGGGAGCGTCGTGAAGCAGGAGGTGAAGCTGGGACAGATGAACGAAAGCGCGTCGATTGTCCTGGCCGGAATCACTCAGAAGGACCAGCTGTATCTCTCATCCCCTGCCGAGGCCGACAAAATCAAGATGGTATCGCTGGCATCAAAATGAGCGAAGCTAAACTGGTGTCGTGTCTCGGAAGAACCTTGAATAAGTCCACAGCATGACGCACAGATCTAAGCAGACATCGACTCAAGCTTTCACGAAAAAAGCACACACGTTCCGCCTTGGGGCGGAACGTGACTCGTTCCTCGGGGGACGTGACATTCTCAAATACCGGTGTTAGCAGTCCCCTCTGTGTGCTTGCTCGTGTTGAGGGGAGAGGGGATGTAGGGGTGTGTGTATTTTCTTTCGCTTTGCCTGTAAGAAGCACACACCCCTCAACTCCCCTCCCCGCCAGACCCGCCCGACCAAGTCGTTCGGGCGGGCCGCATGGCGGGCTGGTCTCTGCCCGCGTCCCTGCGCACGAGAGGGGACGTGACGAAAACTCAAATTGTGATCCTTGGGTTGCATTCTGAGGTGAACCAAGTTCAACCTCACGACTTATTTAATGAACATGCCAGACGCGAGACTGGCTGACCCTATCTCAAGAAATCCATAAAAAGAAACCGTGTATTCTTTGGTTAGCACATTGATGGCACCGATGAGGCAAGGTCTCCAAAGATCGATTTATCTGCGTCAACAGTGCTTTTCTGTGTCTGTGCGCACATCTCAATGAAATTCTCTTGGTGAACCTCAACCTATGATCGATGACATCCTTCAAAGTCTCTGGATTGCTCTCGAAGCAATCTCACATAATAAACTCAGGGCCATGCTCACGTCGCTCGGTATCATTTTTGGCGTCGGCTCTGTGATCTCGATGCTGGCAATAGGAACGGGAGCCAAACAAGAAATTCTGGATCAGATGAAGCTGCTCGGGGCCAATAACATCATCATTACTCCTATCGTTGAGCAGGAGGAAGGAAAGGTCGCCGAGGATGATCTGCAAAAGCAAACCGAAAAGAAAAGGTTCAGTCCGGGCCTTACGCTCGAAGATGCCCACGCCATCCAGACGACGCTCCCCGACATCATGTTCGTGAGTCCGGAAGTTGTTGTGGAAACCATGGTGATCCGGGAGGGACTGAAGCGGACCAGCAAGCTGGTTGGCGTCGATTCCACGTACTTCGCAACATCTGATTTTGTTTTGGAGCGCGGCCGCATCTTCTCGAAAAAGAATCTCGAACTCGGCTCGCCGGTTGCCGTAATCGGTCACTCCATCAAGACGAAATTCTTCGCGAAAGAAGATCCCATCGGTGGAAAGATCAAGTGCGGCAACCTCTGGTTGACCGTGATTGGCGTTCTGGCGGAGCGGTCAATCTCCAAAGAATCCATCCAACACCTCGGTTTGCGTGACTATAACTACGATGTCTACACCCCGGTCAGCTCGTTGCTGCTTCGTTTCAAGAACCGCACACTCATCACGCGTCTCGACATCCAAAAGGCCTCCCGCGGAAGTGGTGGTGGAAGTTCCGAGCAGGAAAAGAAACCGGTAAATTATCATCAACTCGACCGGTTGGTTGTCCGGGTTGCAGGCTCGGAACGCATGGCAAGCCTGGCGGAGGTGATCAGCCGGATGCTGCAGCGAAGGCACAATCAGGTGGTCGATTTCGAGGTGACCGTTCCTGAACAGCTTCTCAGACAGGAACAGCGAACGAAGGATATCTTCAATGTTGTTCTCGGTGCTATCGCTTCGATTTCATTGATCGTTGGCGGCATCGGGATCATGAATATCATGCTTGCCTCCGTGATGGAGCGAACGAAGGAGATCGGCATTCGACGGGCCACAGGCGCAACGAAACGAGATATCATTCTTCAATTTCTGAGCGAAGCGACAATGATCAGTGTGACAGGAGGGATTATCGGTATCTTCGTGGGCGTGGGGCTCAGCGTTGCAATCCGGTACTTCGCAGGCGTTCTTACCATCGTCAGCGCCGTCTCGGTGTTCTTGTCGTTCGTCATTTCAATTTCGATTGGTATCGCCTTTGGTCTTTTCCCGGCCCGCCGGGCAGCGGAGCAGGATCCGGTTGTGTGTCTGAGATACGAGTGAGGGGATCACAAGAGGAGTCCGAGAGCGTGGGCTTGAATTGAAATCCGAAAATCGAAACACGAAACTCGACAATCAGCCATTCGAATCTTGGATTTGGATGGTTTTGCAAGTCCGTCCGCATTATTACTGTGCACAATTTAACTGACACTCTCTGACATCATGAACATCCAACGTCATCACTTTCTGAGCATTCTCCTTGTTTTGGGAGCATCACGCTCTGAGGCTCAAGTTGACACAACCTATCTCTCTCTTCAGGATTGTATCCGACTTGCCCGAGCAAACGGTCCTCTTGGCGTGATGGCACGCGATGCACATGACAGCAAGCAAGCCAGTTACAGATCCTTCACGGCGTCGTACTATCCCCAGCTGTCGCTGAGAGGAGATGTGCCGGGATACTACCGCTCGATCAATACCATCACATTGCCGGATGGGAGCTCCATATTTTCGCCGCAGAGCCAGGCAAGCTCACAGGTCAGTCTTTCACTCTCGCAGAAAATCCCCTTCACAGGAGGGCAGCTGTTCTTATCATCGGGATTGAACAGAATCGACCTGATGGATACAAAAACGCAGTTCTACAAATCGAGTCCCTTCAGCATGACCCTGCAGCAGCCCATCTTCCAGATCAATACGATGCAGTGGGACATGGATGCGCAGGAACTTCGTTACAAGATGTCAACACGCGAGCTGGCTGAGGCAATGGAAGACTGCGCGATTGACGTGACAACGAAGTTCTTTGAACTGCATATGGCGTCACTGAATGCCAGCAACGCAGCGCTCAACCTGGCGATCAATGATACGCTCTACAAGATTTCGAAGGGGCGATTCAACGTGGGGAAAATTGCAGAAAACGACCTGCTTCAAAGCGAGCTTGCGTATCTGAACTCGCAGACGCAGCTGGAAAACGCGAATGTGGGCCTCAACCGTTCACAAAACAATTTGAAGACAGCGCTCGGTCTGCCGCCAACGACGATTGCCGTGCTCCTGCCGCCATCGAAGATTCCAGATGTGGAAATCAACGCACCCAGGGCTCTCGAGGAGGCTTTGCAGAACCGGAGCGAGGCTGTGAACTTTGAACTGCAGAAGCTGACGGCGGAACGGAATGTCAGACAGGCCAAGTCGGATAACCGATTCAGTGCGACCATGACGGCGAGCATGGGGTACAATCAACGCGCGCCAGTCTTCAACGACGCTTACAACAACCTCTTGGAACAGCGGCAATTCAGTCTGAATTTCAACGTCCCCCTTCTCCGGTGGGGGGCTGGAAGCTCGGCGGTTGATGCAGCGATAGCGGACCAGAAGCGGACAGAGGTTTCCATCGATCAGCAGCGGCACGATTTCGAGCAGGAAGTCCTGTATCAAGCAGCGCGCCTCAATTTGCTGCGCAAACAAGTGGTCGTAGCAGCAAAGTCGGATACCATCGCCCAACGCCGGTTTGACGTTGCAAAGGATCGTTACCTGATCGGGAAGATAGACATTCCGAATCTATTTCTCGCGCAGAGCGAAAAGGATAACGCGCGGCGCGCCAACACGCAGACGCTCTGGGATTACTGGTCGACGTACTTTCGCGTGCGCCGATTGACCCTTTATGATTTTGAGACGAGGGAATCGTTGGTGGCGGGGAAGGGGGAATGAAGCAGACGTATCTTATGCGTCCCGCCACGGCGTCTTGCCTAAGCTACTGCAGCCTTCTTGCTGCAAATCAGCCAAAAGGTCCTCTATGATTGCTACCATGAACTTGGGTGCTCCGGAGATTGTACTTACCCTTCTTCTATTGCTCTACCTTGTCCTCTTTCTCGACATCTACCGGAGCAAATCCAAAGATACTCTTGAGAAACTCGTTTGGATTTGTATTGTTCTTCTTTTCCCATTTGTCGGTGCAATTGTCTACCTTTCTGTCGGCAGGAGGGATAAGTTTCTCTATCTTGTCGTGAAGAAGTTCTACAGCGGCAGCAGCTAGCAATTGGCACACCGGCCTTCCCCGCTTCGCTGAGCGCCCGCCTACGCAGGAAATGCTTCCGCCTGCGCTACGCTTCGGCGGACAGGTCTGCGGGCAGGGTTGCTCCATTGCGCGTCTTGCCTAAACTGCGCCATTGACTTTCTCAGATAGGAACCCACCATTCAAAAGAGGCTCAGACATGGTCGGCAAGACAATATCTCACTATAAGATCCTTGAAAAACTTGGCGAGGGCGGAATGGGTGTAGTCTACAAGGCCCATGACACCAAGCTGGACCGCCTGGTGGCGCTCAAATTTCTCCCGACTCAACTCGCTGCCAGCAATCAGGATAAGCAGCGTTTCACCCATGAAGCCAAGGCCGCATCCGCTCTTGACCATCCGAACATCTGCAACGTTCACGAGATTGATGAAACGCCTGATGGACAAGTCTTCATCGTCATGGCGATCTATGAAGGTACTCCACTCAACAGAAAGATCGAGAAGAGTCCCCTCAAGATCGACGAAGCCGTTGATGTCGCCATTCAAGCGGCAGAAGGATTACAAGCTGCTCACGAGAAGGGCATTGTTCACCGGGACGTCAAGAGCAGCAACATTATGGTGACAGACAGAGGGCGCGCTGTAATCATGGACTTTGGTTTAGCGCACAGCCGTGGAATGTCCAAGCTGACGAAGACCGGCTCTACTTTAGGAACAGTGCCCTATATGTCCCCTGAGCAGGCCAGGGGCGACAAGGTCGACCACCGAACTGATATTTGGTCGCTGGGAGTGGTGCTGTATGAGATGATTGGAGGACGGTTGCCATTTAAGAGCGAGTATCAAGACGCCATCGTATATTCCATTCTGAATGAGCCCCCTCCGCCCATCACGAGCTTGCGAAGCGATGTGCCGATGAAACTTGAGGAGATCCTCAACAAGTGTCTCGAGAAGAAAGCTTCCGATCGGTACCAGCATGCAGACGAGCTCATTGTCGACTTGCGACGTGTAAGGAGTCAAACCAGCAAAGAAGTCGTTGTCCTGAAGCCATTGTTGCGGGCCAGAAGCCGCATGTTGATATATGGAGGAGCAATTGTTGCTCTGGCCGTCCTTGTTGTTCTTGTGCTACAGCTGTTCAAGGGAAAGAATGAACGGATCACATCGCTCGCCGTTTTACCGCTCGAGAATCTCTCAGGCGACCCCGAGCAAGAATATTTTGCCGAGGGAATAACAGAGGCTCTCATCACTGAATTGGGACAGATTAGCGCCTTGCGGGTAAGATCGCGGACTTCTGTCATGAAGTATAAGAAAACAGATGAATCTCTGCCGCAGATTGCCCAAGAGCTGAATGCAAACATGGTGGTTGAAGGTTCTGTCCTGAGGTCGGGGGAAAAAGTGCGGATCACAGCCAAGCTGATTCATGCGGCCGAAGACCGGCAGCTCTGGGCTAAGAGTTACGAGCGCGACATCGGCGATTTTCTGGTTCTTCAAAACGAAATTGCCCAGGATATCACGAGGCAGATCGGCATCAGACTCAGGGAGGAGGAGAGGTTCCGGTTGGCCAAGAGAAGGACTGTGAATCCCCAAGCCCTCGACGCCTATCTCAAGGGAGTTTATTCAGGCGACCAAGAATATTTCAATCAAGCGATCAAACTCGACCCGGATTTTGCTCTGGCTTACACCAAGATTGCAGAAGGTTATTTTTATAGTGGCCTATTGGGCGCTGTTCCGCCTCGGAAGGCCTTTTTGGAAATGAAACAAGCAGCTCTAAAAGCGCTGGAGAAGGATAATACTCTCGGAGAGGCCCACGGCTATCTGGCTGTGGCCTGGCTCCATTATGATCTCAATTGGACGGAGGCCGAGAAAGAATTCAAACGAGCCCTTGAGCTCAACCCCAGCCTCGCCATGATCCACCATCTCTATGCGCATCTCCTGATGGCCCTGGACAGAAACGAAGAGTCGATGGCTGAGGTCAAACTCGCCTCGGGACTTGATCCCTTTGCCGATCCAAATCATTTATGCTCCGGCTGGCACTGCTTCAGCACAGCAGGTTATGATGAGGCGATGGAGCTTGCCCGCAAAGACATCCAGGCGAATCCTAAAAATGCGTGGGCCCATGTCACTTTGGGAATGGCCTATGAACAGAAAGTCTTGATCAAAGAGGCCATTGTCGAGTTTCAAAACGCCGTCGACAATTGGAAGGATAACTTTCTTCCCCTGGCCGGCCTTGGCCACGCCTACGGGATCGCCGGCAAAAAGAAGGAAGCGCAGAAGATTTTGGAGAAACTCTTAGAGGAGAAGCTCTTAGAGAAGTCCAAACGAATCTACGTTTCAGCCTACGATATTGCCGCCGTCTATATTGGCCTTGGAGAAAAAAATCAGGCCTTTGCATGGCTCTCGAAAGCCTTAGAGGAGCGGTCGGGTTTTCTGGTTTACATCAAATGCGACAGAAGGTTTGATGGGCTGCGGTCCGACCCTCGCTTCCAGGATCTACTGCGCCGGATGAACCTGCCGAATTGACTCCGTCGGCGGGTCGTGGCAGAGAGGCTGTCCAAAACGTACTCTCGACCTTTACGTCTACTTCGGGAATTCTGAAAAATCGATAATTTCTAAAACTCAACGTGGTCGAAACGACATTCCCGCCTACGAATGTGGAACAAATATTGCGGGCCCCGATAGACTCGGGGCAAGCAGGTCGACCTACAATTGGGACAGCCTCAAGCCAGGGTTTCCATTCTCATTGATTCCCATCTCATAGTCGTTTACCTTCTCATCACTACGCCAGTCCCGTATCCTTAGTAAAGAGAGCCTCCTTGGAAGATCAATCGCGAGAACCTCAGCTTCTGCGTGCCCTTGGGTTACGTGAAGGCCTGGCGATCCACATCAGCGGAATAATCGGCTCAGGGATATTCATTGTCCCCGCTGTGATTGCCGGGCATCTTCACTCGATGGGACTCATTCTGGTTGTGTGGGTGCTTGGCGGAATGCTGACGCTTTTCGGCGCATTGACTGTGGCCGAACTGAGCTCGTTGCTTCCGAAGGCCGGAGGACCATATATCTACCTACGGGAAAGCTTCGGACCTGTCTGGGGCTACATGTTCAGCTGGAATCATTTCTTCATCAACACTGCTGGCGCTCTCGCTGCAATCGCCATCGCGTTTGCCACATATCTTGGATACTTTTTCCCTTCGCTTTCTCCGGAACACTCTCTCTTCAATTACTCCATTACAATGTTCGGCCTGCCGGTGGAGATCACGGTAAGAGCGACGCAGGTGGTTGCCATGCTCATCATCGGAATTGCGACCGTCATTAATGTACGGGGTGTACGATTGGGGGGGTGGGTCACGAATGTCTTTACGATGGCGAAAATTCTCGCGCTCGTTACTTTGATCGTGGCGGCGTTTGCGTCAGGGAAAGGAAGCGTGGCGAACTTCACGCCTTGGTGGCCGGAACATTGGTCATCGGAGCTGACGTCGGCATTTGGTCTGGCTATGATTTCCGTCCTCTGGTCGTACGAAGGGTGGACGACCGTCACGCAATCTGCGAGCGAGATGATTAACCCCGAGAAGAATGTTCCGCGCTCGCTCCTCTTTGGTACGGTTGTGATCATTTTTCTCTATCTAGGAGTCAACCTGGCCTACGTCTATGTAATCCCGATCGGCCAGATGGCGGGATCTTCCCGGATTGCGGCTGATGCAGCCTCGGTGATGCTCGGGCCCATCGGCACTTCGCTCATTATCGTCGGAATTCTCTGCTCCACCTTCGGAACGATCAACAATTCGTTTCTGAGCGATGCCCGCTCGATGTACGCTGCGGGAGCCGACAGTACATTCGCTCCGAGTTTCGGCAAGATACACGCTCGCTTCCGGACTCCGTACGTGACTTTGATCGCTCTCGGCGTCTGGAGCGCGCTCCTGACCCTGAGCGGCTCGTACGACCAGATTGCTTCGTATGTCATTTTCGGATCCTGGATGTTTTACGGACTGACGGCTCTGTCTGTGATTGTGTTAAGAAAGAAGATGCCAGATACACCACGGCCGTACAAGGCATGGGGTTATCCATATGCGACTCTGTTGTTCGTTGCCGCCGCCGGATGGATCCTCGTCAATACTCTGGTGGAAGATCCCCGCGATGCGATTATCGGGATCGTCCTGCTATTGTTCTCGTTGCCGTTCTATTTTTACTGGACTGTACGAGGAAGGAAGACGTAAGACGTGAGAAGTAAGACGAGACATCCAGTTTCCAGGGAGCTTGAACATGCTAAATGAACCTCTGCGCCCGTCAGTCAAATTCTTGAGCAATGCTTTGATCGACAAAATCGTCGACGAAAGCTGTCAACTTCTGGAACGCATAGGAGTGTTCGTCGAGAATCAGGAGGCCATGGGACTCTTCCTTGAGGCCGGAGCAAAAGCAGATCCAACATCGAGAAGGGTCTACATCCCAAGGAAGCTGGTCGACGACGCTCTGAAGTCTGCACCTCGGTCGATTACACTGTTCGATGCCCGGGGGGAGAAATCGTTCCTTATCGGTGGAGACGAGATTCACTTCGACCCGGGATCGACTGCGCTCAGGTTGTTCGACCACCGGACCCAATGCGAACGGAAGGCGGTGACGGCGGATCTCGTCCGTTTTTCGAGCTTGATTCAGCGGCTCGAGAATTTTCACTTCCAGAGCACAGGTCTCATCAGCAGCGACGTGCCGGAGGCCATTTCCGATTGTCATCGTCTCTTCATTGCACTTCAGAATTGTTCCAAACCCATCGTGACAGGATTGTTCGTTGTCGAGGGGTTCAAACCGATGCTCGAGATGCTTGTCGCCGTGAGGGGGAGTGCTGCTAAGCTCAGGGAACAACCGCTGGCGATTTTCGATGCGTGCCCGTCGCCGCCATTGCGGTGGAGCAATCTGACCACTCAGAGCCTGATCGACTGCGCCCGTGCCGGCATTCCTTCGGAACTCGTTTCGATGCCTCTCACAGGTGCAACGGCGCCCGTTACGCTGACGGGATCCCTTGTCCAACTCACTGCGGAAAACCTCGCGGGAGTCGTCATCACTCAGCTTGCGATGCCGGGAGCGCCGGTGATCTTCGGCGGTTCCCCCTCGTGTTTTGATATGCACACTGCGAACCCTCCGATGGGAGCGATCGAAACGATGATGATAGATTCCGCATACAGTCAGATTGGGAAATCGTTGGGACTTCCAACGCACGCCTACATCGGCCTCAGCGATTCAAAATGCGTCGATGCGCAGGCCGGTCTTGAAAGCGGCATGGGGGCCGTTCTCGCAGCACTCTCCGGCATCAATGTCATCTCGGGAGGAGGCATGATGGATTTTGAATCGACGCAGAGTCTCGAGAAGCTGGTTATCGACAACGACATCTGTGGCATGGCGTATCGCATGATCGAGGGAATCAGCCAGCGCAACGAGACGATGGCGCTCGACTTGTTCCTGGAAGGGGGAGCCGGGATTGACTTCCTGACGCATCCTCACACGCTCCAATGGCACCTGCAGGAGCAGAAGTATCCGGCGATCATCAATCGTGATGGGTACCAGCAGTGGATCGATGAAGGGAAGCCGACGCTGGCAGACCGTGCAGCAGCGAAGGTGGAAGAATTTCTGGGAGGTGATCGGGATCCCGTACTTTCGCAGGAGGTTGTCAGGGATGTGAGAAGGATCATGGAGCAATACGCGAAGCTCTCGGGATTCGCGACCCTGCCACCACTCGATTGATTTGCACCGGAGACCGGCTTGCCGCGCTGCGCCGCCTCTTCTTGCCTTTCAGCATGATCTGCTGTAGCTTTAAGAGAGCAGCCGGAAACGGAATTCGAGACCACGCCGGAGGATCAGGTTCTTCCCGGGCTCTATCACGATGGATCAACATTATCGGTTCATGAAAACCCTCTTGGAGTTGGCGCAATGAAATCAAAGCCATCCAGAAAACCAGCAAAATCCTCGTTGGCGAAGACGAAGGCCCCCAAATCTGCGCCAAAAAAGCCCCGCACAAAAGCGAAACTTCTGGACGACTCGCAGCTCGACGTGTACTTCCGGCATCTGTTTGAAAGCTCGCCGGAGGGAATTGTCACTCTGGACAAGAGCGGAATCGTTGTCGACGCGAACGAAGCGTTCTTGACGCTCTTCGGTCATTCTCTTCAAGAGATCAAAGGCCTGGAGTTGGACGATCTGATTGTCCCCGAGAATCTTTCGGATGAGGGGAAGACTCTCTCCCGCCGGGTCTTGAAGAACGAGACCATCGAGACTGAGACGGTCCGGAAGCGAAAAGACGGGACGTTGATCCACGTTTCGATTCTCGGCACTCCGATCATGGTTGGCAGCGACCGGATCGGGATTTTTGGCATCTACAGAGATATTTCGAAACACACGCTCGCCGAAGAAGCCCTGCGGGAAAGCGAGGCGCGCTATCGCGTGATTGTCGAGAGCGCCCAGGATATCATCTACAGTACTGATTTGACAGGCCGCTTCGTCTACGCTAATCCCAATGCGTTGCGGGCAACCGGCTACTCCGAACAGGAAATCATCGGGACGAAGTATCTTGATCTGATACCTGAGTACTTCCGGAAAAGGGCGGAGTTGTTCTACCGGAGTCAGGTCAAGACGAACCGGGCGAGCACGTATTTCGAGTTTCCGACGGTCAGAAAAGATGGAAAAGAGATCTGGCTGGGTCAGATTGTGCAGGTTATCAAGCGGGAGGGAAAAACTGTTGGCATCCAGGCGATCGCCCGGGACGTCACCGAACGCAGGCGCATCGAAGAGGAACTGCGGGAAAACCAGAAACGGTTGAATACTGTCGTCGACACGGTCAATGAAGGGATCACCTTCAGCGACGAAGGCGGGCATTTCGAAGTCTTCAATACCACGATGGAAAAGCTCACGGGCTACTCGATCAGCGAGGCGAATGCGGGGGATTTCAGCAAGCTGATCTACCCTGATGCCGCAGCCCGGCAACAGGCGCTCGATGGATTGAAAGAGCTGCTGGAGAAACGTGAAATTTATGACGCTGAAACAACGATCACGACGAAGTCGGGGGAATTGAGAACCCTGCTGGTGACGACAAAACTTCTCCACGCAAACGGCCGCACAATGTTCCTCAGCGCATACCGCGACATCACCGATCGCAAGCGCATGGAAGCGAGCCTCGAAGCCAACAGGGCATGGTTGGAGGCCATTTTCGACAACGTCGGCGTCGGGGTGAGCGTCGTCAACATCGACGGACGTTATCTCCAGGCAAACAAATGGTGGACGGATCGCCTTGGTTACACGATAGCCGAACTCCTCCAATTGACGAGCATCGATATCACTCATCCGGGCGATGTTGCAATCAGCAAGGCTCAGACGGGAGCCCTGGTGCGCGGAGAAGTGAAGCACTATGAGCTTGAGAAACGGTACGTCTGCAAGAATGGAGAGATCTTCTGGGCGAGCATTGCTGTGTCGCCTATCCGGAGGTTGGACGGTTCCCTGGAAGCCGTCGTGGGAATCATCTCAGACATTTCGGAGCGGAAAAGGACGGAACGACAACTCCGGATGCTTGCACATAGTATCATGAGCGTGTCCGAGTGCGTCACCATCACAGATCTCGACGACAAGATCATCTTTGTGAACGACGCATTCCTCAAGACGTATGGGTATCAGGAGTCCGAAGTCATCGGAAAGGATATCGCAATTGTCCGGTCGGAGAACAATGCGCCGGAGGTGGGAAAGAGTATCAGCACGGGGACGATAAGCGGCAGCTGGGAGGGCGAACTTATGAACCGGCGGAAAGACGGGAGAGAATTCCCGATCCGCCTCTCTGCGACAATTCTCCGCGGCGACCGGGGCGAACCGGTCGCTCTCGTCGGCGTTGCGACGGACATTACGGAACGCCGGAGGGCCGAGAATGAACTGCTTCAGAGCGAAATCCGGTTTCGCGAGATGTTTGACGATGCCCCAATTGGATATCATGAACTGGATTTGGAAGGGCGCATCACGCGTGTGAACCGCACCGAGCTCATTGCCTTAGCCTATACAGCCGAAGAGATGCAAGGGAGGCACGCGTGGGAATTCATCGAAGAACAGGAGGTGTCTCACAAGGCAGTGTTGGAGAAGCTCGCTGGAATAAGGCCCCCCGGCCGGAACGTCGAACGGACGTACCTCAAGAAGGATGGATCCAGAATGCCGGTTCTGTGTCAGGACCGGCTCCTACGTGACTCGGACGGCAGGATCTCAGGCATCCGGACGACCGTTCAGGACATCACCGAGCGAAAGAGAATGGAGGAGGAGCTGAAGAGCGCCAAGGAGACGGCTGAAGCGGCTACGAAGGCAAAGTCGGAATTTCTGGCCGTGATGAGTCACGAGATTCGAACGCCGATGAATGGCGTGATCGGCATGACGGATTTGCTGGCCCAGACGGATCTCAATCCCGAGCAGGCTGATTTCGTCGATACCATACGCGTCAGCGGAGAGGCGTTGCTCACCGTGATCAACGACATTCTCGACTTCTCGAAAATCGAATCCGGGAAGATTGAGCTTGAAGAAGCGCAGTTTGATCCGAGAGCCTGCATCGAGGAGGTGTACGATCTGCTTTCACAGAAGGCGTCGGCAAAGAACCTTGATCTGCTGTACTGGATCGATCCCGAAGTCGCATCCGGAATCCTCGGCGATAAGTACCGGCTTCGCCAGATCCTGTTCAACCTTGTTGGAAACGCGATCAAGTTCACGGAAAAAGGGGAAATCTACACCTCGGTTGCACTCAAGTGGAGGATTGGAAAGACGTTCGAGCTTCAGTTCTCTGTCAGAGATTCGGGAATTGGAATTCCCGGTGACAAACTCGACAGGCTGTTCAAGGCATTCACGCAGGTGGATTCCTCGACCACCCGCCGCTATGGTGGGACCGGGCTTGGACTTGCCATCTCGATGCGTCTCGTAGAACTGATGAAAGGAAAGATCTGGGTGGAGAGTGAAGAAGGGAAGGGATCGACCTTCTATTTCACGATTCAATCAAGCGTGCCACCCACGTCTGCGATCCTTCCCGAGGTCTACATGCGTGGCAAGGATGTCAAGATTGCCGGACGACGGATTCTGCTTGTCGATGACAATGCGACGAACCTGAAGATCCTGAAAGAACTCTGTCAGCACTGGCAGCTCATTCCCCGGACGACGCAGTCTCCCGCCGAAGCCCTGGAATGGATAAGGAAGGGAGATCCGTTCGATCTCGGGATTCTCGACATGCAGATGCCAGACATGGATGGTGTTCAGCTTGCCCGCGAAATCCGATCGCTCCGTCCCAAAGAAGCGCTTCAGTTGATTCTTCTTTCCTCGCTCGGATCGGCAACCAAAGAAGGCGGCATCTTCTATGCCGAGGTCTCGAAGCCGATCAAACAATCACAACTCTATAATGTGATCAATGATGTGCTGAGCGGCCACGAGTCAGTCGCCGCACGCCGCAAGGTGAAACCGGAGCTCGCTGCTCCGGCCCAGTCTCCAATAAGCATCCTCGTAGCGGAAGATAATGCCGTGAATCAGAAGTTGATCCTGCGCATTCTGCAACAACTGGGTCAGGCCGCGGATGTTGTTCCCAACGGTCTCGAAGTCCTGAAGGCTCTGGACAAGAAATCGTACGACCTGATTTTCATGGACGTGCAGATGCCCGAGATGGACGGCCTCGAAGCGAGCAGGCGGATTGTGAATACGAGGAAGCCGGAGAACAGGCCAAAAATC
>Ga0208566_1000079_pt1 | contig 69228 bp, 66 predicted proteins | sample PL_2010_150m_FD_184159 | JGI IMG/M metagenome (GOLD analysis project Ga0208566, IMG submission 184159) | Freshwater microbial communities from Powell Lake, British Columbia, Canada to study Microbial Dark Matter (Phase II) - PL_2010_150m... | ecosystem: Environmental > Aquatic > Freshwater >...
AATCTGAGCTTACATATATCGGATAATAAAAATTAGGCTTACTTTCTCTCAAGCTGTATTTCCCATCAGTTAATCGGATAAAGTTTTTTAATCTATAGTTTCCATACTCGTCTATTTTATCAAACCTATCTTTTATATCATTGTCTATTGCAACTTTATTAAAACTTGCGAAATCCTTATTTTTTGAATATACCAACATAAATTCATTACTTGTCCCAAAAAACTTTTCCTGATTTCTTCCCTCAGGTTTGTGAACTACTGTTATTACACCCAATCTATTAGTTTCTCCAAAGATTTCATCACAAATTGAAATTAAACTATGCAATTCATTATGATCAATTGCGATGGCAATAAACCCATCATTAGTTAACAGATCCCTTGAAACTATCAGCCGCTCATACATCATACTTATCCAATCTGAATGAAACCTGCCGTTGCTCTCAGTATTTTTAAATAACTTCCCACCACCTTCGTCAATAGCTCCAATGTCTTCATCATACTCGTCCTCTGATTTACTAAAGTCATTGTGATAAACCATTGCTGTGCCCGTATTATACGGTGGGTCAATGTAAATCATCTTCACCTTACCCAGATAACTTTCCTGCAATATCTTCAGCACTTCAAAGTTGTCACCTTCAATATAAAGGTTCTCTGTAGTATCAAAATTGACACTTTCTTTCCTGAATGGTCTTAGTGTCTTAATGATAGGTGTATTGGCTTTTAATAAAGATGCTTTTTTACCCGGCCAGTCAAGGCGGTAGCGTTCGTTATCATCTTCCACCAGAGTTTTAGATAAAACTTGTTTCAACAGATCAAAATCCACCGCCTTTTTAATAGTGCCGTCTTCATCTTTTGTTTCAGTGATCACATTGGGGAACAATTGTGCAATCTGTTCAATATTCTTATCCGTTAAATCAGGGGTCTGCATTTTCAATTTGTCCATTTTTATAACTCCTCTTTAAACTTCTTAAGATAATTTTTTCTCTCCAATAATATTTTATTTAGCTCAACCTTGCGATTAAACTGTTTTTCTTTTAATATCCTGCTTCCCAAAGCATCTATCTCGTTCTCTAAAGCCTTGATCTTGTTGTCAGTATCTATAATCTCCTTGAAACTGCTTTTAGTTTGCACTTCACTAGGGATAAAGGTTTTGACTATCTTTTGATAAACCTTTTCAAGATCAATACCGGTAAAATCAAAGATCTTCTTTTCATTCCATTCAGTGAAATAATAGTTTTCGGCGTTTTTGTTCTCTTTTAATGTGATCCCGTATGCCTCGTTTTCTTTGTAGATAAACCGATACAATATCTGATACGGAATTGCTTTATCAATGACCTTAAGGACATTTCTGGGTATCACCTGCTCTTTGAGCTCAATTTCAAATATCTGTATCTCAATTACCTTGTCGGTTTTCGTAATACCGACGGTGCTCTCTGCCAGTTTATATTTCCATGTGATCTTCTGTATTTTATCGACAAACTCTTTCTGCAACTTCGCGCTTAAAACCGCCTTCTCATAAAACTTGTTCTTTGGAATAAATTTATTTACAAAAGCGGCTCTTGGTAATTTAAAGTTATCATTCACCATTACTGTATCACCACAAAAGTCAAAAGCTCAAAATCCTCCAGACCCTTTATATTGTTCATAAGAGCCGTTGTGCCGCCTGAAGTAAATAGGCTGTCAACATCACTTTCGTCCTTCGCATGGAGCACTGATTCAATGGATTTATTTAAAAGATCGGAATACTTAACCATATTTTTCCCATCGTTGGTTTCATCATTAAACGCTTCATAAACATCTTTCATCGCTTCGCTATTACCCTTACAAAGCGAACGAAGGATATCTAGCGTGTTTTTTACATTCAGGTGATTTGATGCAATCTTTCCATCTGCGGTTATATACACCAGATAAAAAGGGTGAAGTTGATTGGTTTTATCAATATTTACTTCGTGGTTTATATTCTTTAAGACAAAAATAACACCTTCTTCGATTCCTCGTGCTATGTCCTTTTTACAAACCGAGTGCATTCCATTTGCAACACTTGCAAGGCTTCCATTTTGTTTAATGTAGTTCACTAAATCCATGCGAAAGTCGTTTAATCCTAAGTCGGTTATTGAAACTCCAGATCCCATCTCTTCAATGTCCACTACCTCTTCCTGTAATTTTTCCAACTGCTTCTTTCTAAACAGTAAATCCGAAGATTTATTGGTCAGGACGTTATCTTCACCGGTTGCTGTTGCATCGACCATAAACATTTTACTTTCGACCCGGCTTTTCAAATTGATATAGTCATCAAGGGATAATTGGGGCCAGAAATTAATCAGCTGAATATCTTTATTAATCGACCCAATTCTATCAATACGCCCAAACCGTTGAATAATGCGAACGGGATTCCAGTGTATGTCATAGTTGATAAGCGTGTCGCAATCTTGTAGATTTTGCCCCTCGGAAATACAATCCGTGGCAATTAAAACATCTATCTCGGGAGCGGCCTTATCCCTCCGCTCTTTGGATCGGGGTGAAAAATTGATTAGAATATTATTGAAGTTGTTATTTAATTTCAGGGTTGTCTGGTTTTCATCTGAGCCGGTTAGCTTTGCAGTTTCCAGATTAAGCGTTTTGTTATAGTCGGCAAGATTCTCATATAAATAATTCACCGTGTCAGCAAAAGCACTGAATATCAGGATTTTCCGGTTCCCCGGATTTATAGGGGTTTGAATCTTGTTTTTAATAAAAGCCTTCAAATCTCTAAGTTTTGTATCGTGTGCAGGTGTTACTTTTTCCATCTCTCTAAATATTGCTTTGGCAATAAGAACATCAGCCTCCAAATCCTGCTTCCACCCGGAAGTGTTCATATCCTCCAGATTAACTTTTACTTTTCCGCCGACGCTAAATTCATCATTCAACCAGTCATCGCTGTCAGCATCCAGATTGATATCATTAAACTGGGTAGATTCGACTGAAGCTTGAACGCCGGTCTTTTCAAACACTTCGATTTTGTCAATGATCCGCTCGATCTCTTTTATGAATTTACCAAGGGTGATCCTGAATGAATCAACTGAACTCTCTAATCTTTTAAGAAAATTTACCCTCATAAGAGTTTGGAGATTCTTTTCCCTATGAACCTGTTTAAAGCTTACCTTCTCGTTGACATTCGTATCGTAAATATCGCTATAAAATTGCCGTTTATTGTCCAGTATGTACTCAGTTGGTGAGTATATAGACATTGATAATTTCGAGAGTTCCTTATAAAGTTCTGATATTTCAATAAACCCTTCAAGGTCTGTTATATCAGCGTGATGGGTAATCGGCTTTAACCGGTTGGGAAATTTGCCAATCTTGTTGATATCATAATACTTCTCGATGTGTTTTCTGCTTCGGGCTATTGTGACGCTATCAAGTAATTTGAAGAAATCAAAATTCGCGTTAAGCCGCTTCAAGAGATCTTGGCTGGTTCTTTCTTCTACCGGCAGTTTAGACCACTCATTAAAGATCCTCTGAGCGTTGGTTAAAATGGTTTCGATTGATTTATCCGCATCCATTTTCCCATCGGCTACACTTGTTTCACCTTCACAGGCCAAAGCGATCTGATTCTTTAGATCAGTAAACCTGTTATTGACCGGAGTCGCTGAGAGCATGAGAACCTTCGTCTTAACACCCGCTTTCATGACATCATTCAGCAGTCTTTGATAGCGGGTTACTCTATCTTTTCGGGGGTCATTATTCCTAAAATTATGCGATTCATCGATTACAACCAAATCATAATTACCCCAGTTGACTCTAGATAGATCAATACCGTTAGATTGCCCTTGATCTCTGGATAAATCCGTATGATATAAGACATGATAATTTAAGCGGTCTTTAACGAGTGGATTATCATCGTAGTTGTTTAAAAATGTTTGCCAGTTATCCCCCAGTCTTTTGGGACAGAGAACAAGTACGGTGCGGTTTCTCTCTTGATAATATTTAATAACGCCTAATGCTGAGAAGGTCTTTCCGAGTCCAACGCTATCAGCAAGAATACATCCGTTGTGTCGTTCTAGCTTGTTAATAATCCCTAAGGTGGCATCTTTTTGAAAGTCGTAGAGCTTATTCCAGATTGCGGATTTTTTAAACCCAGTTTTTTCATTGGCAAGTTCATCGTCAGAAATATCTTCTAGGAACTCATCAAAAATATTATAAAGGGTCAGATAATAGATAAATTCTGGGGAGTTTTCCTTGTAAAGGTCTGCAATGTACCCGAGGACCTCATCAGTTACATTTTTCAATACCTTCTCATCGTTCCAAACTTCTTCAAAATTTTGAATGTACTGCTTAGTCGCTTCATAGTCATCTGTTTTAATGATCTGATGCAATATAGAATTATCTTTTTCATAACCAAAACCAGCACTACTAAATTCATTTATCCCCATGTACACATATTTATTCTCACCATTTTCAAGAGTTACATGTGGCTGAATATATTTATCGCCAATATTAGCCTTAAATGTTGCTTTTTGCTCAATCCATTTTTTGCATTCTTTAGCAATTGCCTTTCCTTTAAGTTCATTTTTTAAGTTTATTTCAAACTCCGACCCGCTAATGGCCTTTTGCCGGGAATCAACTTTAATTTGAAATTGTTTCTTCTCTCGTTTATTTTTATCAACCTCGATAAAGGTAGGATCTGTAAATATGAAGCTTAATTTATCAATCTTTTTTAATTCGGTGTTGAGACACTCAAAACCGTAAATAGTAAAAATACCAGCCGCAACTTGCAGTCGGCTGTCTTTACCGATATTCTTTTTAAAATCGTCACCGACTTTTTCAGTTTTATTATTAAAACTCTGTATCATTAATACTCCTATTGATTTTTCTATATTGTAACGCCAAAATCGCCCTTTGGGTAGATAAAATACAAAAACATATCTCTTATATGACTTGCTATCTCTAGAACTGTATGGCTATATGTGTACTAATAAAAGGAGGGAATTATGGCTGAAACCAATCTATCTCAAATAATGGAACTTAAGGAAAACTCTCTCGGTGAACTCAAGACTAAATACGAAGAGTTGTTTTCAGGGCAAAATGCGCCTTCAAATAACAAGATATTTCTGTGGCGGAAAATCGCCTACCGATTACAGGAGTTAGAATGTGGTGGCATTTCTGCTGGAACCCAAAGCAAAATCCAGCAGCTAATCCAGCAATACGATCCCATTAATAACAAAGCATTGCGACCTGAAACCGCTTCTGAAAACCATCCCAAGAAATCTAACATTAGCCGTGATAAAAGATTACCAATTCCTGGCACCGTAATTACTAAGGAATATAAGGGCATTAAACTTCAGATTAAAATACTTGGGTCTGGCTTTGAATACAATAGTAAAATTTACAAAAGCCTTACCGCTATTGCAAAAGAAGTAACCGGAGCGCACTGGAACGGTTATTTGTTCTTCAACTTGTAGGAGATTGTCATGACAGAAATAAAAGAACCCAGAAAACGTATCTACTGCGCAGTCTACTGTCGTAAATCAGTAGAAGAACGCGCAGAAGAAACTTTTGGATCCATTGAAAACCAACACGAATCCATTTTAAGCTTTATCGCAAGCCATAAGCATGAAGGCTGGGTACCGTTAGCAGAACGATACGATGATAATGGATTTACAGGATCAAACATCAACCGCCCTTCCTTACAAAAATTGATCAATGATATTAAAGAAGGCAGAGTTAACATGGTAGTGGTTTATAAATTAGACAGACTCAGTAGATCTCTTGTAGATTTTGTGCAAATCCTTAAGTTTTTTGAAGAACATAGTGTTGCCTTTGCATCCATTACCCAGCCAATTGATACAAGTACATCTACAGGCAAACTCATGCTGCATATCTTATCTTCCTTTGCTGAGTTTGAAAGAGAGCTAATATCTGAGAGAACTCGCGATAAAATGGCTGCTGCGCGCAAACGTGGCCAGTGGATGGGCGGTAGGCCACCGTTAGGCTATGATGTAGAAAAAGATTCCAAAAAACTAACAGTTAATCAAGAAGATGCAAAACTAATCCGAGAGATATTTGATCTTTATCTTAAAGGCAATTCCCTACTTAAGGTAGCACAGATTATCAATGATAAAGGCTACAGGTCAAAACAGGCTACCGCAAAAAACGGCAGAAAGTTTGGAGGAATAAAATTTGGTATTACCCACATTCAAGCAATAATTACTAATGTCCTTTATCTTGGTAAAGTTTGCTATTCAGGCCAAATATATGACGGCCAGCAAGAGGCTATTATCGATGAGGAAACATTCAAAAAAGCCCAAGAAAGACTTAAAGAAAACCGTGTTGAGCGCAGAGCAACAAAAAATATTGAATGTACTGGATTATTGACTCATCTACTACACTGTAAGACCTGTGGCAAGTTTATGTTCCATACCTATACATTGAAGAATCAAACGCATAAATACCGCTACTATGTTTGCACAAGCGCCCAGAAGCGCGGATATAACTCGTGCCCAACAAAATCTGTTAATGCTCAAGCTATCGAAGACGCTACGGTTGATTGTTTAAAGAAAATCTTCATTGATAACCGCAAGAATGGAGACCATCCCAATAAACAAGAAGTCGAAGCTATTCTATCCCCAATTTGGGATACACTTTATCCAGAAGAAAAACGGCGTATCCTAAAGGTAATAATCAAAGAGATTGATTATGACTCAACCAGCAAAAAACTAGGGATTATGCTTAATGGTAGCGATACACGGCTTGAATTTGAAGTAAATCTGAAACAAGTACGACCTTTGAATAAATGGCACAAAGAAAAGGAAATCGAAAAAGAGCCAAGAATAAAGTGCAATCTAATCCTAGCCCACCAACTCCAGAAGCTAATTGATGAAGATAAAGTCACCGGCCCTAAACAAGCTGCTCAGTGGCTCAATATGATCGAGGTAAGGATCAATCAGATCATGAATATGCTTTTTCTATCTCCAATAATTCAAGAAGAGATAATCTGCTCCGATAACAAGGTTATATCTCTAATCCCCGAGTATAAACTACGCCCTGTGACCAATGAAGCAGATTGGAAAAAGCAAAACCAAATGTGGCAAAACCTCCTCAAGATACCAGCTTAATCTCTCCCCTCCCACCTGCATCCTGTCTCTGTTAGTTCTATTGATGGATTCCTAGTTTAGGCCTTATATTTGTACTCTAATAACGCGGAATATCGGCAATAAAACCATAAACTAGACGGCGTAAACTAAACCGCGATTCGGAGATAAAGAGATACCCAGGTGAGATTTAATTGGCTGTTTTTGGCGAACCCGTAACAGGATTAAAATTAAAAATTAACAACAGTAGAACAACAGAAAAAATAACGCCCTAACTCTTTGACACCTCGACACATAAAAAATACCCTGACTAGTATTAATAATCAGGGTAATGTTTATCTCTCTATTAAGAATTTGAGAGATTTATGTGGTTGCCCGGTGAGGATTCGAACCTCAACAGTCAGACCCAAATTCTGAAGTGCTACCATTACACTACCGGGCAGACATCGACTCGACCCTCCCCCGCCTTCGGCGGGGGATTTCGCCATCTACCTGTAAAAAGACAGCGGCTCAAAAATTCTCGTGTCCTACCATTGGACGACATCCCAAGTTATATCTATAGTTTCTAGTCAGACCTTTTCCCCCCCCCGCCTTCGGCGGGGGATTTCGCTATAATTCGCTACACAGGCTCAAAATTCTGAAGTGCTACCATTACACTACCGGGTAAATATTGGTTCGCTCCTTGCGCTTCAACTATGGACTTACCCAAACGGGATTTCTCTACGCTTGAATTCTTGCTATCTAATATTGGAGATATCCGCGAGTTATGCCTTGCGAATTATTCCTTCTCTTTAAAGACTGCTGGGGCCTTTTATCCTCTCCTGCTCGTATGCTTCTAAGACTCTCTTTTGCAGGTATTCTCTGAAAGATTGCGTTATAGGATGAGCAATATCTTTATGTTCTAACTGAGAATTGGCGGTAGTATCCTGCCCAATCGGCTTGGCAACCAAAGGAAGCTGGGCAGCACATTGATTGCAGTACTTGCTGCGTAATTCATTCTTAAAACCGCACTTGGGGCATGGTTGTTTTATTTTACGGGAAGGCATGGCGATAAATAGGCCACTGGTCCCCTCAATTACCTTTATATTCCTCACTACAAAGGCGTTATCAAAAGTGACTGTTGCGTATGCCTTTAGTTTTTTATCCGGAGAGTCCTTTAAGAATATCCTCACCTCGGTTATTTCCATAACCTACCTCCTTGCTGTCTATCCTCAAATTGTATGCGTAACAAAAAACTGCCAAGAGCGGTGCTTCGTACTTAGTTGCTTACTTAAAGATACTGCCTCCTTTCTCGAAGGGAGAATCCCGAATACTGCCGGACCGCTTCCGGACATCAAAATTGATTGCAGACCCTTCCCTAGAAGCACTTCCTTAATTCTCCTTACTTCAGGGTAAAGCCCGGCGGTTATCTGTTCCAAACTGTTAAAAAGCGATTTGCCGATTAAATAAAAATCCCTTTTTCTCAACGCTGAAAGTAGTATTCTAACACCGGAGGCTGGCTTTGTCAACTTAGAATACTCATCCCACTTCTTGTATATAAGCGGGGTAGAAACCTTTATTTTAGGCATAACCACAATATGCCAGAGCTTGATACCGGCAAACTGCCTTAAAGGCCTAATCTTATCCCCGCGTAATGAACCTTGGGCAAAGGCGCAATCATAAATAAAAAACGGAACATCGCTGCCTATTTTTTTCGCCAGCCCCACAAGACTCTTCTGGCTAAGGCCTAACTTCCAGAGCTGGTTTAAACCCGTCAACACAAAGGCAGCATTACTTGAACCGCCCCCCATCCCGCTACCTATGGGTATACGTTTCTGGATCTTTATATCTATCCCCTGCTTTAGATTAAAACTACCCTGCAATAAACGGGCAGCGCGCCAGGCCAGATTGGTATCATCCCGCGGAATACAGGAACAATTCGTGGTAATTTTTATCTCTCTGTCTCGGCGGGGCTTTAAGGTGATCCGATCGGCAAGGCTTATTCTTTCAAAAAGAGTATCCAGGTTATGGTAATCGTCTTGGCGCTTATCCAGAACAGCTAGATAGAGGTTTAATTTAGCGTAGGAATTAAGAATCAATTGCGGGCTCACTTACGTTTAAGCAATAATCGCTAAGGCTGCTTTCTCTATATCTTTACTGGTGAGATTATATTCTTTTAAAAGATCCTGCGGCTCCCCGGATTGACCAAATCTATCTCTAACCCCTATACGCATAACCTTAGTGGGAAAGTGCTCCGAGACAACTTCATCGATGCTGGATGCCAGCCCCCCGATAACTGTATGCTCTTCACAAACAACAATGCCCTTGGTTTCCCTGGCGGCCTCCAGGACACAATCCCTGTCTAGCGGCTTTATGGTATGCATATTAATTAGGCGTGCCTTAACTCCCTGTGCGAGTAAAATTTTTACTGCGGACTGCGCTTCAGAAACCATCATCCCGCAGGCAATGATAGCCAGATCATTACCTTCAACTAAAACCTGGGCCTTGCCTATTTTAAACTCACCTTTGTTTTCTATCGTAGCGTATTTCACTCTGCCTAACCGGATATAAAATGGCCCGGGAGTCTCTGCCGCAGCTAACACTGCCTGGCGGGTCTGCGGGCCATCGCAAGGCACGATAATATTCATATTCGGGATAACCCGCATCAATGATATATCCTCTAATGCCTGATGACTGGAGCCGTCAGGACCGACAGTAATACCGGCATGCGAAGCCACAATTTTAATATTGAAATTATTGTAGGCAACACCGTTTCTGATCTGCTCCCAGGCCCTGCCCGTGGCAAATATGGCAAAAGAAGAAACAAAAACTATTTTGCCGCAACTGGCCAAGCCGACGGATGTAGCCATCATATTCTGCTCCGCCACCCCGAAGTTAAAAAACCTCTCGGGAAACTCCTTAGCGAATAGCCGGGTCCTAGTAGAGCTGGAAAGGTCCGCGTCTAAAACTACTAAATCCTTATTCTGTTTACCCAGCTCAACTAAAGTATTACCGTAAACATCTCTTTGGTACAACATCTCTGTCATATTTGCGTTCCTTGCGGCTTATTGCGTCTATCGCGTTTGTAGCGTTTATTGCGTTAAACGCAGCGAACAGCAACAAACACCGATAAACTCAGAATAAACCTATTCTAGTTCTCTTAATGCCCTTTCCGTTTCTTCTTTATTAGGAGCACAACCGTGAAAATCCACTACATTCTCCATAAAAGAAACACCCTTGCCCTTAATCGTACGGGCAATAATAATACTGGGCCTGCCTTTAATTTCTTTAGCCTCTTCATAAGCAGCAAGTATCTGCTGCATATTATGTCCGTCGATATTAATGGCGTGCCAACCAAAAGCTTCCCATTTATCCTTTAAAGGCTCCAGATTCATTATTTCTCTGGTTTTTCCGTCGATCTGAAAACCATTATAATCTAATATCCCGCAGAGGTTGTCGCACTTGTAATGACTGGCAGCCATCGCTGCCTCCCAGATATTGCCTTCCTGAATCTCCCCGTCACCCATCAGGCAATATACCCGGTAATCCTTTTTATCTATTTTGGCTGCTAAACTCATTCCTAAGGCAACAGAAAGCCCTTGCCCCAAAGAACCCGAGGCTACCTCTACTCCCGGAGCGCGCCTGTCCGGATGCCCCTGCAAGATTGACCCTAGTTGTCTTAAAGTCCAGAGCTTATCTTTAGGGAAGTAACCTGTCTGGGCTAATACCGCATACCAGAGAGGGCAACAGTGCCCCTTAGACATATGGAATCTATCGCGCTGCGGCCAACCCGGATCTTGAGGATTATGGCGCATCACCGAAAAAAATAAAACGCTAATCAGGTCTGTGGCAGAAAGGCTGCCTCCTGGATGACCTGAGCAGGCTTTACCTAACATCTCGATAATCAAACGGCGGACCTGTTTAGCCTTTAATTCAAGTTCTTTAATCTGAGCCGCAGTATATTGCATCTTAGGATGGATATTATTTTATATTCCCTAATTTTGTTTTAATCTTATCCGGATTAGGATCTAACTTCAATGCTTTCTGCCAATTAAGTTTTGCCTTATCGATATCACCAAGCTTAAAGTAAGTATCCCCTAAATGATCATAAATAACCGAATCCTCCATTAGCCCGGAGGCTCTACTTAGTTCTTTTACCGCCTCCTTTAATCTTCCTTTCTTAAAATAAAGCCACCCCAGGCTATCCACATAGGCGCCGTTATCCGGCTCGATCTCTAAGGCCTTCTTGATCATTGCCTCTGCCTTATCGAAATTATGATTATCTTCCACATAAAGATAGCCTAAATAATTTAATGCATCGGCATAATCGGACTTTAATTCAAGGGCTTTCCTTAATTGACGGACAGCCGCATCCTTATCTTTTAGCTCGTTATAGGTACTGCCCAAATAAAAATGTACCTCTGGATCCAAAGGGGCAAAACTTAATATTAACTGGTAGGTTTTTTTTGCAGCTTCAAACTTTTTCTGCCGCAGGTATATCATCCCTAATCCCTTATAGATGTCCACGTTCTTGGGTTCAAGACGCGAAGCATTCTTAAGGGCGATTTCGTATTCTAGGGTCGCCAGTTCAATCTTATGTTGAGAAGAATACAGCAGGGCTAATAATGCATGAGGCTCCACTGCATCAGGGTCCAGTTTCACGGCCGACTTAAACTCTTCTTCGGCCTTGGTAAGTTGGCTATTTTTAAGGTAGCTGACTGCGAGGTTAAAATGAACCAACGCATTACCAGAATCAAATCTTAGGGATTTTTTATATTCCTGGATAGCCTGATCGATCTGCCCCAAATCATCATACATCACCCCCATGATGTAATGGCTCAATGCGGATTTTGCCTTATGATCTAAAGCAAGGGCCTTGGTATTGATAGGCAGGGATAGCAAAAGGCACAGCAATAATATCTGCAATCCCTTTATAAACTTAGGTGACATGATACGTCCGGTTATTTTTTAACCCCAGGCCCGCTTCTTGAGGTGACGAAGACGGCGACGCATCTTCTTCCTCTTATGGGTTCTGATTTTTCTTTTTTTCCTTTTTTTACCGCAAGGCACTTAACTTACCTCCTAAACAGCGTGACTTAATTACAGTTACTCGAAACTATTCTTGTAACCTCACTTAACATCAACCAACATTAAATAACATCACGTAACTTTAATATATTACTTTGTTTAGCGGATATTCGATAATCCCCTGGGCTCCGGCTTTCTTTAATTCCGGAATCAGTTTACGCACAACCTTTTCGTCAATCACTGTCTCAATAGCCACCCAATCTTCCCCGGAGAGCTCGGAAATAGTCGGCTTCTTAAGCGCCGGCAAGAGTTTAAGCACGCCCTTAAGATCTGCTTTTCTGGCATTCATCTTCAACCCTACCTTCTCCTGGGCAGCGATGGCACCCTTAAGAAGAAGGACTAACTGCTCCATCTTATCTCTCTTCCATCTATCTTTATAAGAACCATTATTAGCGATAAATTGGGTAGTAGACTCGCAGATAGTGGCGATCTCAATCAACTTATTCGCTCTCAGGCTCCGGCCAGTTTCAGTCAGTTCCACAATTGCGTCGACTAAACCTGCGCTCACCTTGACTTCGGTCGCCCCCCAGCTAAATTCTACCTCTACATCTACTTTATTTTTCTTAAAATATCCTTTGGTGACATTCACCAACTCAGTAGCAATACGCTTACCCTGGAGATCCTTAATTGTTTTGATACCGGAATCCGCAGGCACTGCCAGAACCCATCGGACCTTATTCAGGCTTTGTTTAGCGTAGATGAGATCCGTAACCCTAACTACCTGAGAATTATTCTCCATAATCCAGTCATCGCCGGTTATCCCGCAGTCTAAAGCACCGTCCTGGACATAGCGGGACATCTCCTGGGCGCGTAACAAGACCGGCTCGATCTCTGTATCATCGACGAATGGAAAATATGAGCGCTCAGGGGAATATATGTTAAACCCTGCTTTGCTGAACATCTTGAATGTCGCTTCTTGCAAGCTTCCTTTAGGTAAGCCTAATTTTAAAATTTTTGCTTTCATATACTTCTGCCTTTCTTGCTGGCCGTTAAACCGCCTAATCAATCCTTCGACTCTTTGGCCTAAAGGTTGGAGTTTGTCCTGACTTTCACATCCGCTTTAGGATTGATACTCAAGCGGAGTATCTTTAGCGCACCCTTAAAGGGTGAGGTTTGTATACCGCGAACGTATCAACAGGCGGATTATTATACTGACTTAATCCGGGATTGTAAAGAAAAAAATGGCATTTTTAATGTAAAATAAACAGATAGCAGCTATTTAGGTAATGGTTTTTATTCTTCTTGAAACGGGTGGCTTGGTTGTTTTTGAAGCGGGGTGTTAAGGCAACGAGCGGGCATGGTTAGCCTGCTAAATAGATAGTTAGCCAGAGCGAGGAAGTCGATGCGAGCACAGTTTTGCCACGCTGGCAAAACAAGCATCCTTTGCAAAAAAATAGACAAGAGAGGACCCGTTTTCTTGATGAAGTGTTACTATAGTCATGTATAATAAAAAATGGCATTTTATATTGCCAAATCAGGTATTTACGATTATAATTAACACTTAATCGGAGGTAGGTTATGTTGAAAAAACTACGCAATAAAAAAACGGCGAAAAAAATATGGGTGGTTTTAGCCCTATTAATCGTACCGGCATTTGTGCTTTGGGGCTCAGGTAGTTTGATGCGTGATAAACAAGAATCGGCTTATGCTGGAAAGATATTCGGCAGGAGCATTACCCTGTCAGAATATAAAGATGCCTTTGAAGCAACCAGAAATCAGGCAATCATGCAATTCGGAGATAAATTCCCGCAAGTCGAAAAGTACCTGGATTTAGAATCCCAGGCCTGGCAACGGATCATCCTGTTAGAGGAGGCCCGAAAAAACAAGATTAATGCCAGCGACCGGCAGGTGATTGAATTAATCGAGAGCTATCCCTTCTTTAAGGACTCAAAAGATCAGTTCGATAACCGAATATACCAGGAGATGTTGCGCTATGTTTTCCGTATTCAACCCCGCGTATTCGAAGAACAAACCCGCCAGAATCTGATTCTTAGTAAATTATACGCTAAAATCACTTCGGGAGTACGGATAGACGAACAAGAGCTGCGCCAGGACTACCAAAAAGCAAATGAGGAGATAAGCATCTTTTATATCGCCAGTAATCCCGCTAATTTTACTAAAGAGATTAACCTCTCTGAAGAGGAAACCAAGGATTATTTTTCCAGGCAAGCGTCTACATTTAAACAACCTGCCTCCTTTAATATTGAATATCTATCCTGGGTAGCCATTGATAAAGATGAAGAAAACATAAAAATTAAAGTAGAGAATATTTATGCCCGCTTAAATAAAAAAGATAGCTTCTCTAATGTAGCTAAGGAATTGGGGCTGGAATCTAAAGAAAGCGGCCTATTCCTCCAGGATGGCCCTATCCCCGGAATCGGCTGGTCGCCGCAAATTTCAGATTTAATCTCAAGACTAAAAGTCGGGCAGTTATCCCCGGCTATCCACTCAGATAAATATTATTACATCTTAAGAATTAAAGAAAAAAAGGAATCTTATATTCCGGATTTTAGAGAGATTAAAGAAAAGGTAAAAGATAGGTTTTTAAAACAGAGGTCACAGGAAATGGCTAAAGAAAAAATAGATAATTGCTATAAGGAACTAAATGCAACCTACCAAATAAACCCCAAATTAGTGGATTTTAAAGAAGCGGCCAAGAAATACGGGCTCAGTTTTGATACTACTGGACTCTTTAAATACGGTAGCTATATTGAGGGGATTGGCGCATCTGACAGCTTCTGGACAGCTGCTTTTAACCTTAAAGAGAATCAACCAAGCACTGTGATTAGCCTACCGACGGGATTTTATATTATTAAAGTTAAAGAAAAGAAGCCGCTGGAAGAAAAACGTTTTCAGGCAGAGAAGACTGAGTTCGCTGAAAAATTACTCCTGCAGAAAAAACAGGAGTATTTCAATAAGTTCCTCGAAAATCTAAAAAGAAAATCCGGCATGGAGTTTAAATCTAACTTATCTTGATGCAATTAACCGGACACTGCTCTGCTATCTCCTGCAAATTACAGCTAGCGCAAACCTGAGCCTTGACGTGGGCGATCCCATCACCCTGAACCTCGAATACTTCTGGGCAGGATTGTTCGCATAATCCGCAACCTACACAAGTTGAAGCATCTACGCTGACCTTGGCCATCTCTTTTCTCCTTATCTCTCTAATAGGTTCTCAAACATCTCTTCGTGTGTGACCTCTTCGGACAATATGTGCGTTATTAAATTATACGTAACATTATCCTTACCCAGGGTCTTTTTGGCAATTTTATTATAGACCTCAATTGCTCCTGCCTCTGCCTCGGTTACTATACGGATAATCCTGTTGATATCCGCGCTGTTTTTAGGAGGCATCATATAGGGAGCATTGGCATTCTTTTCCAGTTCCATCGGGTTGGCAATAGGCAGGCCGCCTAATTTTATAATTAAATCCGCCAGTTCCTGCGCATGCTCTAATTCGTCCTTGGCTATCTTATTCAAAAACTCCTGCATATCTTCGTAGGCCCGGCCAGAAACTATTTGTGCCATATACCAATAAAGGTAAAACGCTAACCATTCGTCGCAATAAGCCTTATTCAAATCCTTGACCAGCTCTTTTAAGCTTAACTCCACAATTGCTCTTGCCTGTTTACCCATTTTCAGCACCTCCTTCAACTTTCCTTGTCAGTCGAATTTGATTAGGGCTGACATTAATTGTTATTAATCTGCCTGATCCTCCAATTTGAGGTTATATTTTTTAATATTATTATCCGCCACTTCCTGAAATTTCTTCAATAATTCAGGATTGTTCAGAATATGTTTAAATCTACCCTGTGGCTTAAGATATTCCTCCACTGGAACCGGTTTAATCTGCCTCCGGGAACTCAATACTCCGTTTTCGTATTCAATGAGAGGATAAAGCCCTACCTCTACTGCTAACTTTGCCACCTGATAGGTTAAACTCGGCTCATATCGCCAACCCAAAGGACACGGTACGTGTATCTGGAGGTATTTCGGGCCTTTGATAGATAAGGCCTTCTTTACTTTACGCTGCAAATCTTGGGGAAAGGCTACGGAAGCAATGGAGACATAGGGTATACCGTGAGCCAAAGCGATTTCCGGCATCGGTTTTTTAGGCCGCCAGTTTCCGGAAGAATTGTTACCTACGGGGCTAGTAGTAGTATTAGTTTCTAAAGGTGTTAGCCCGCTGCGCTGCACTCCTGTATTCATATAGGCCTCATTATCGTAACAGACATAGAGAATATCATGTCCCCTCTCTAACATCCCTGAGATTGCCTGCAGGCCTATATCTGCGCTGCCACCATCACCTGCCTGGGCAATAACATTAATACTATCCTTTTTACCTAAATAAATCAGTGCTGCTTCGATCCCGGAAGCTACAGCTGCGGAATTCTCAAATAATGAATGCACCCAGGGTATCTCCCAGGCAGACTCCGGGTATTTAGTTGAAAAAACCTCCAGGCATCCTGTGCTATTAGCGACAATTGTATTAGGGCCGGCAGCATCAATCACCAGGCGCGCTGCCATGGCCTGGCCGCAACCTGAACAGGCAGTGTGTCCGGAAGTAAATAAATGCTTATTCATAGTTCTCCCTCAAAAGCTCGGGCTTTAAATCGATAAATTCGCAGGATCTCTCCTTATTAACTAGCAAGCGGAATATTTCTTTAATCGAATCCTTAGTAATATCCCTACCTCCTAAGCCAACGACAAAACTCGAGATTACCTTGGGTTGTTTCTTCTTGCCAAAGAATACTGCTTTAATCTCGGATGCTAATGGCGCATAGGAGCCTAATGATAAAGCCCTGTCTAATACCGCTACCCTCGGTATGTTTTTTAATGCCTCGTAAATCGCCTGAGCCGGAAAAGGCCTGTAAGAAACAATTTTCAGTAATCCGACCTTTTTACCTTTAACCCTTAGCTCATCGATTACTTCTTTGATCGTTCCGCAGACCGAACCCATCGCGACAATTACGCGCTCCGCATCTTTAGTACGGTATTCCTCCACAATCCCGGAGTAGTTACGGCCAAAAACCTTGGCAAATTCCGCAGTAATTTTAGGGATCAGCCCCAATGCTTCTTTAAATGTTTCCTGAATCGCGTAACGGCCTTCGGCATAATACTCAGGATCACCCAAAGCCCCTAATGTCATAGGATCTGCCGGGTCAAGTTTATAGAGCGGCTGATAGGCAGGCAAGAATTTATCCACTTGCTCCTGGGTTGGCAGATCTACGGTCTCTATGCCGTGGGTCAGTGCAAAGCCGTCCATACAAACCATTACCGGAAGCATAATAGACTTATCCTCCGATAATCTATATCCGATTAAATGTAAATCAGCCGCCTCCTGTATATCTTCAGCGAAAAACTGAACCCAGCCGCAATCACGCAGGGATACAGAATCCTGCTGATCGTTCCAGATATTGATCGGAGCAGAAACCGCCCGATTAGCGCAGGTCATCACCAAAGGAAGGCGCATCCCGGCAATATTAAAAAGCACCTCACCCATATAGAGCAGGCCTTGCGAGCTGGTAGCAGTATAAGCTCTAACGCCGCTAGCTACAGCACCCAAAACTACCGACGCCGCAGAGTGCTCTGACTCTACATTAACAAATTGAGAGCTTAACTCGCCACTAGCCACAAACTGAGCCAACTCCTCCACTATATGAGTCTGGGGAGTAATAGGATAGGCAGAAATAACCCCCGGCTTACAAAGTTTGACTATCTCGGCAACCGCTAAAGAACCTTCCAGGAATTCTTTCATCTTTATCCTTTTGCCTCTTCCTTGATCATAATAATGTCTTTCTTCGGACAAATCGCAACGCAATTACCGCAGCCTTTACAATAATCTAAATCACAATGATAGGTATTTTTCTCAAGCCCATCTATACAGGCCTCGGGGCAAATTAGTATACACATTTTACAGGCAATACAATCTTTCTGCAAAAACTTCGGCCTGGATTCAATACGCCAAGAGCCGGTCTTATTATTCCTGCTTGAACCTGGTTTTACGATTAGAGGGCCAAACATGGTTTCTACTCCTTAAATTTATCTTTTATAAACGCAAACCCTTCTTTTACGGCGCATAAATTACCTTCTTGGACTTTACCCGAAAAACGATGTTTAACCGCATCCATCAAGACCTCCAAGTCAAACTCGGCTGTAGCAGCGGCAAAAGCCCCCAATAGAGTAGTATTAGCTAAAGGACGACCTATGGTTTTTAAGGCGATCTCTGTGGCGGGAACCACGAAAACTTTCTGCTTAGGCTTTACCTTGGGTATCTCCAGCCCTTCTCTTTCGTTGATCACGGCGATGCCTTCTTCTTTGAGCCCTGAAAAACACTTAAAACCGCGCATCAGCGTAGCATCTACCACGATAACGTAATCCGGTTCATAGATCTGGCTCCTTAAACGCACAGGCTTGGCATCTACGCGTACAAAGGCATTCATCGGCGCGCCCATCCGGGCGGCTCCGAAATGCGGAAAAGCGTAAGGATACATGCCTTTTAGAAAATAAACATACCCCAGCAAAGATGCCGTAGTAATCGCTCCCTGTCCTGCCCGGGCATGAATCCTGATCTCCCTCATTCTTATGCTCTCCTTGGGTTTTGACGAACAAAAGTAGTACCTATAATATAATCATTAAAGCAATTTGTCAAATAATTTATTTCGGCTAGTAGAGTTTCTATAGCGCCTAAAAGGTTGTGAGGGAAGAAAAATAGCTGATATAAAGTAGGCTGCTAAGAATAAAAACTAGTTAATTACTTCTAATTTCTTGCGAAATTTTAGCGAGAAGGCCGAATATCGCTTCTGCTTTTTCCGGGTCAAGCGCCCCCAGGCCACAGGCAGGACTGACTAATAAACGCTCAGACAATAAGCTCCTACTTATCCCTTTTTTGGCTAATTGTTCTATTGCATATTCCAACTTACCCAAGAAGAATCCCGGCTCCTCTTTACCGCTAAATTCTTGGGTGGGAGCTATCCCCCAGCAGATAATTCCCCCCCTCTCTAAAAACTTTTTTAGACTATCTGCGTAAAGCAGAAAACGGTCCAAAAAACTAACGGCATCAAAATTAACAATATCTATGCTTTCTAACTGCGTAAACATCGACCAATCAGTATTGCCGCAGCAATGGATCCCTACAAGCGCACCCTGGGATTTCAGGCTAACGGTAAGCTCAGATAGGTTCTTTACTACATCCTCCCTATTGATCGGGGTATAGGCAGAACCAAAACATCCCAGGTAAGGCTCATCGAGAAAGATGATCATTTTTTTGGCAAACTGCTTAAAGAAATTTATTTGCCAGAGTGCTTTCATAGTAAGTCCTTTTAATATCGTCTGCATCAGCACAGTATCATGCAGAAGGGCTTTACCGTTCTCATCTTTAATACTGGCGGCAAAGGTAAACGGGCCGGTGATCTGGCACTTAATATACTCAATATTATCGAGATTTATCCTGCCTAATCTTTGGCAAAACCGATATAGTCCAGAAGCAAAGTCAGGATTGATCTTGAAATAATCCAAGTCCTGCCCGATTATTCTCTCATAGAATAACTCTAATTCCTCTTCCTTTTTGGCTGGGTTAAAAATCAGGCTGTCTTTAGATACCCCTAAACAGGGAATATTCTCGCTGAATTGGCTAATCATCCCCTCACGGAAATCACGCTTAGGTAATTGCGGCCAGAAAGGTATATTGGGTACATATTTAAATATTAGGTCGAGAGCCTCTTCTGTATTCTGATGCGGCAAGCTCCCAATACCTGTAGCCAAACCTTTTAAGCTTTGCATAAATATCTCTTCCCTCCCTCAATATGATCGATAACCCATCCTACTCCATACCGCTGATCAGCTGGTTAACCACTATATTACTAAAAGCTGTCTTAAAGTCATAAACGTCCTTGAAATCTTCAAGAGAGTCGCTTTCGCTTTTAGAAAGTAATCTGGCATCAATCATATTAAAAACTATATTCCCGAAGTCCTGAGTTTTGAAGATCCCCCAATGATTCAAAACAGTCCTGGCCATCGGGCCATACTGCTCAATAGAGAAATCGCGCAGCCCTTGGGAAAGCTCTTGTCCGCTAATATGTCCCTCTTTTTTCAGCCTTTGTTGGGTAAAATGCAGTGCCTGGAGGGTGAATTCATAAACGTCAGGTTTATAACGGTCATCCTTCAAGTAAATTTCTTCTACCAACTGGCGGAAATTTTTCTTCTTTTCCATGATTATTTCAGAAACAGACTGTCTTCTTTGTTTAACTTCGTCTTCTTATCCCCGACTACTTCGCCGCAATTAGTACAGAGATATTCAAAGAGATATCCATCCGGTAAAATCAGCAATAATTTTTCTCTGACCGGCATAGAACCGCCGCAATTATTGCAATAAAGATAGGTTGCCTGTAAATCGTCGTACTGTTTCATCTTACTGGTCAATATTTTTTTAGCCTATAACCAACGATACGCCAATGAGTTACAAGACCCGGTCTTAAAAACCGAGATTTTCGCCGATTAAAACAACTTTCAACCTATCCGGCAGGACCTCTGCTTCAATAATCAGGATTTGGCAGCACATTCTTTTATACTCCGGGAAAAGGCAGATTTCCTTACGGCATATACTGTCTTTAAAACAAGGTGTGTTCCAATTAAGGCGCTTACAATTTAATGGAGTAGAGTACTCTCTGGCCCTCTTTACCGCCTCTTCGCAGTTTGCAGTAATTTTATTGATCCCGCAGACAATAATTACATTCTTAGCGTAAGTAATACCGCAGGTGCGGTTACCATAGCCGCTAAAAAATACTAATTCCCCCTTAAGAGATAGCGCATTGGCGCTGGCAAGATAATAATCCGCTTCCGTGCCCATCCTGCGTAACTTCAGGCTTTCATCACGGGTTATCCCGCTCTTATACTGGTTAAAAACTTTGTTTCCCCGCGCCTCCAAAAGTCTGACGATACCCAGTTGATCTAAAGTCACTGAGCCGGAAATACCTACACTGGCGGACTGGGGGATCATCGCTAGTATTTCCTTCGCCGCTTCTTCTTTACTGTTAAGATAAACCCCCAGGATATTTCTCTGCTGCCAATTTTTTATTAAATTGTCTATATTGCTGTCCATCCTATTGTTGATTTTTTAATTGACGAGTTAAAATACGCTGTAATTTTTTCAACCCTGCGCTAATTTCAACAGTATATTTATGCCGGGTGTAAACCTCTCTCAAAGACCGCGGCAGCTGACGAAGATTATCTTGCAACCTCTCCCTTGCCCTGTCTAAATTCTCTGACTTGTAAGTTATCTTGCCCTTATCTAAAACTCTCTTTAACAATGCTTTTCCTCTCATATCTTCATGATCAAGCCCGATGATATCTTTAACGAATCTTTTATTTTTATCGAATACCCGAAAAACCTGCTTTCTACCTGGATAGGTTATTTTTCCTGGGCTAAATTTCATTGTTGGCAGGAAATTATTTTTTTTATCGCTAACCTCGCTGATTTTATAAACCACATCCAAAGATGGCGCATCGCTGCTGGTACCCATATTCGTACCTACTCCGAAACTGTCTATCTTAGCCCCCCGAGATAGTAGGTCCTTAATTCTAAACTCATCTAGATTTCCGCTAGCAAAAATCTTTACATAACCTAAACCTGCCCGATCAAACATCCTCCTGGCCAACTTAGATAATGCTAATATACCCCCTCCATCTAGCCTTATGCCCTGTAACCGATACCCCTGCTCTTTTAAGTACAGCCCTATTGTGATAGCATTCTGGATGCCTTTTTTTGGATCGTAGGTATCCACTAAGAGAATGGTTTTGCGGGGAAAAAGGTTGCTATAAGCCAGAAAACTGTCTATTTCATATCTAAAGGACATAACATAAGAGTGCGCCATTGTCCCGACAACAGGTATATGGTATGATTCTCCTGCCAGCACATTTGAGGTACCGCTAAAACCGGCAAGATAAGCAGCGCGGCCTACCTTTAAGCCGGCATCCGCACCGTGCGTCCTTCTTAAAGAAAAATCGTAAACCTCCCTGCCTCTAGCTGCCGCAACAACACGACTAGCTTTACTGGCGATCATGGTTTGCAGGCTGATGGTGTTCAGCAAAAAGCTCTCTATAATCTGAGCTTCAATAATCGGGCCGGTTACGCGGATAACCGGCTCATTAGCAAAAAATATAGTGCCTTCGGGCATTGCCCAGATTTCGCCTCTAAATCTAAAATTTTTTAGGTAATCCAGGAAATCTTCCGAAAAAACATTAATTTTCCTTAGGCATCTTAGGTCTTCGTGCTTAAACCGTAAGTTTATAATATAATCCAGCGCATCCTCTAGCCCGGCGGCAACCAGATAGGAGCGGTTACAAGGCATCTCCCTGACGAATAAATCGAAGGTCGCCAGATTATCTTTCTTGTAATAGAAGTAAGCCTGAGCCATAGTAAGCTCATAGAGGTCTACTAATAAAGAAAGATTTTTAATCATATTTTCCGGCGATTAAATCTTTGTATTCTTTCTGCGGGAAATAGTTCCCTTTAAAGATAATCCTTCCTTTTTTATCTATAAGTATATAGGTAGGTACACCCTGCATTCCGAATGAACGGCTGACACTGGTGTCTCTATCCAAGAGTACCCGATAAGACAGATGGTAGCTTCTGGTAAAATTATCTACCGCATCCGGCAGTTCTCCGACATTGACAGATAATAACATTGTTCCGTCTTCTACCAATCCGGCATACATGCCATTTAATACCCTAAGTTCATTTTGACAGAAAGGACACCAAGACGTCCAGAAAAATAATACTGCGGGCTGCTTGTCCTTATAATCGCTTAGTTTAAAAACATCTTGATATAAATCCTGCATTTTAAAATCAGGCGCAGGCTTAAACTCCTTTACTTCCCCAGCGTAGCTTAAAGTCAATACTGAGATAAATAATATAAAAGCTAAAAAATTCAGGCCTCCCTTCATTTTCCTACCTCCTTTTTATAATCTTTTTATGGCGGTAAATATAAAATATACTCCTGCGGCAATAAGTATAAAAGCAAATATTTTTTTGATATACAGCATCCTCTTCCCTAGTTTTGGCAGGCTAAGCAAAATACTGCTAAAAGTACTGACCAGGATAATGAGTAAGCCCATCCCATAAGCAAAACTAAATAACAGCGCTGTACCGTAAAATATGCTCCTCCTAGTAGCCAGATAAGCTAAAATACTGGCTAATACCGGAGTTACGCAAGGAGAAATAATTAATCCCGAAGTCAATCCTAATAATAATACTGCGAAATAACCATTCCCCTTGGGCGCCGAAGGCTTGATTAAATTAGGTATTGGTATATGGAATAAACCGGACATGGCTAAGCCAAATCCGCATATCACCAACCCAACGATTATGTGCGTTATCGGATTCCTGCTGAATGAGCCGAATAAACTCCCGCTTAAAGATGCTGCCAGGCCTAGCCCAGAATAAGTAATCGCTATGCCAGTGACATAGACCAGGCTTAAAATGAAGCCCTTAAGCTTAGAGCCATTTGATTTTATTCCGATATAACCTGCGCTGACGGGAATCAATGGATAAACGCACGGGGTAAAGCTTAAAAAAACTCCCCCCAGAAACGCAAGTAAAAAGTCGAAAGGACTACCGGAGAGATTCATCCAGCCACCTTAAGTAATTCTTTTCCCCCGCGATTATAGGAATAGCTATGATCTCAGGCACTTTATAGCTATGCCTGGACTTAACAAGCTTGATAAGTTTAGGCAATATTGACTTCTTGGATTTTATCATCAAAAGAACTTCCCCGGCCGTCTCAACTTTAGCCTGCCAGCGGAATATTGACTCTACTTTCTCCAGAATATTTACGCAGGCGGCTAGTTTATTCTTGATAAGCCCTTCGGCGATGTATTTTGCTTCTTTTAAACTCGCGCAAGTCACTAAAACGACTATTGCTTTCATACTATCTTCTCCGGGATCAAACAGAAAGTCTCTTCGTTAACCTGGCTAATCGGCTCCCCATCCTTAAGCATTCTTTGGTCGAGCGGGAATCGGGAATGCCAATAGATACTGCTCCATAGTGGTCTCCCTGCGGATCACCCTGAATTATCATACCATGAATGAGCATAGCATTCAAGATATCTAGGATGGTGGTTTCGTTTCCGCCGGCTATATTTGCGCTGGAAGAAAATGCTCCACCAACCTTACCATCTAATTTACCGTGAAAACTAACCGTCTCGTCTAAGAGTTTCTTGATCTGAGCAGCCATTGTTCCGTAATAAGTAGGCGAACCGATAACAATGGCGTCATAGCCTAAAAGCTCATCCGGCTTCAGCTGTCCTACTTCCTTCAACTCAGTCTCGACCCCCTCTTTCCGGAAACCTTCTGTTACAGACTCTGCCATTTTTTTGGTGTTTCCTCCCCTGGAGTAATACATAATCAATGCCTTAGCCATCAAAACCTCCTTTAATGTACGCATAACTTACAGGGGTTTGCTTTCATCTGGCGATGTAAGTTATAGCGGAATTGCTTCCTGCATCTAAGGTATAGGCGGATTAAAGGATCTTTACCGTCTTAATCCGACCAAATTCCGCACAGATATCGAATACGATCGTGGGATCTTCGGTGCGTATATGGATATTAAGGTTCCTTCCTTTAGCAGCGTCCCCCCCGGGAAGTTCGCGGACTTCAAGATCATCCCCGAATTCCCTGATTGAATTTTTCACTATTTCTACGGTAGCATCCTGGATATGTAAAATAAAGTCTACTGAATATTTAGGCATTGAGTTTGATTCCCGAAATTATTTTATGCTTACTTTAACATTATCACCGAAATCATCCTACCACAGCCAATTCCCTGCCGGCGAAAAGAAAAAAACCCATTGTTTTGACAAGAAGTACAGATCTCTAGGTCAAAGATACTCCTCTTGCGGACCCCCGCGTCAACCAGCTGTTTTGTATTTATCCCTGCCAGATCAAGAAAATAACTCCCATTCCTTTCAATTAATCCGTTAGCAAAATGTCTCTGAAATTCTCCGCCTACCTCATAACAGCATTCCCTGATCAACGGGCCAAATCCCGCAACTAAATCCTGCGGCCTGCTTTTAAATTCCTTTTCCATTAAGCCGATGGTCCTGGCAACGATATTCTCCTTAGTTCCCCGCCAGCCAGCATGGACTAAACCGATTGCCGGGATGTGCCGGTCATAAAGAAAAATGGGTAAACAGTCAGCGCTAAATATTGCTAGCGGCAGATTACTATCTTTAGTTACCAAGGCATCCACACCGGCTAAGGCCGTATCATAAACAAGCGCTCCCTTGCCCCTATCGTTTACTGCCACCTGCGCTACTTTACTGCCGTGAACCTGCTCTGCCGCAACCAAGTTACGGTAGTCAATATTTAATTTTTTTAAAAAATTATCCCGGTTACTCAAGGCGCCAGCTGTATCGCCATAAACCAAAGACATATTACCGAAATCATAACTACTGATACCGTTGATAACGCCGGCTTCTTTAAAAACAATCAGCTCCCGCAGGCGGACCTCCCGCAAGGTATCATCGGCCATCATCGGAAACCTCGACCAGCTTGCATCTTGCTTTTTCCCCTTTAACAATCCTAATCTGGTATTTTCTTACTCCCAGGTAATCCGCCAGCAATTCTATTAATTGGGCATTGGCAAGGCCGCCCTGCGCAGGCCTAGTAAGATAGGCCTTGATACAATCGCCTTCTTTTTTTACAAACTTCCTGCTTGATTTAGGTATAACCCGGATATTAATAATCATTTCTTAAGCGCCACTCGAAAAGCATACAGTTGACCGCGCACGTTAAAATAAAGAAAAACTGCCGTTAAGCCAGGATGCCACAAAATAATTACGCTTTATGATTAATCTTTATTTAGCTTCAATTTTTTTATTGTCTTGGATATGGGCGATACGGTCGGAAAATTTATCTAACTTTTTCTGACTATCTTCGAATTTACGGTTGGCATTAGTGAGGTGGCCCCCTAAAAGCGCAAAATCTTCTCTGAATTTATTCAGCTCCCCGGACAAAGCGCCTAAACTCTTGAGTATCTCTTTGGCATTCTCTTCGATCTTAAGCCCTTTGAGCCCTAAACAGATAACCTGCAGGTAGGCATAGAAGGTATTCGGAGAAACAGGAATTACTTTTCTCTGCGTGCAATAAGACAAGATATCTTCTTTAATGATCAGCTCATAATAGACATTCTCCGCCGGAATATACATCAGCGCAAAATCATAAGTATCCTCCTGGGGGAGAATATACTTACCGGCAATTTCATCAATGCGGTTTTTTACGTCCTGGATAAACTTTTTGCGGTAGAGGTTCTTTTCCTGTTCTTGTTGTATCTGGCACATCTTCTGGAAGTTCTCCAAGGGGAATTTAGCGTCGATGGGAACAAGCTTTCCTCCCAGCCTGATTACCGCGTCTACGGTATCCTGGGTTTTGAATCGATATTGAATCACGAAATAATCTTTGGGCAGGATCTGCGAGAGCAGGTTTTCTAATAGGGTCTCCCCCATCTGGCCGCGGAATTTCGGCGCGCGCAGCAGATCCTGAAGCGCTGAGATATCCTTACCGATCTCATAAATTTGGCGGTTAGTCTCCTGCAGTTTTCCTAACTGTTCTCTGACGTTACCGAATATGTTAGTGGTATTGCCTAAACTCTGGCTGATAATTTTGTTGGCCTCTTGTAAAGATTGGTTCATCTGGTTCAGGCGCTCATTGACCTGGGAAGAGATCTTCAACACAATAGCGATTACCGCCAGCAAAAGAAATATAAACGATATCCCTGCCAACCAAATCATTAACTCTCCTTATAATGATAATACATAGGAACTACTATTTATTCCAACTTTACCTCAATCAGGGTCTCGGTACCTGCCACCCCTCTTACGGCCCTTATCTTACCAACTACTACTGAAGCCAATGTTTCCAAGCTGCTGGCATCTGCCTTTACTACCGCATCCCAGGAACCGAAAGTTGCGGTAAGGTCTTTAACCCCGGGTATCTTTTTAATATTTTCTAATGCCTGCTTTTCCTCCCCCGGAGTCAGTTTTACCAAAACCAATCCACTTGCCATATTTCACCTCCTTGTATAATACCAATTATACCACCGCTAACTCTCATCTTAAAGCAAATAATCATGCTTAATCCTCTTTATAGCGCGAAATATGTTCGTCTTGATATCCGGACAGATTGCTTCCAAGTCCCGGATAATATTGGTGATTTTAGTACGCTTGGAGGTGAGGGAATTCGGACAGGAGCATTTTTCATGAGGGAACCCTGCTTCTCTGGCAAAACGCACGATCATTTTTTCTTCTACATAAGCAAGCGGCCGGATAATCACTATTTTACCATCGAATAACTCCTGCCTGGGGGCCATTGCTGAGATCTCCCCGTTAAAAAAAAGATTCATTAATATCGTCTCGACGATATCATCCTTGTGGTGTCCCAGCGCCACCTTGCTGCAGCCGAAGCGGCAAGCTGCTTCGAATAAAGCCTTGCGGCGATTCCAGGCGCACCAAAAACAGGAAATATCTTTACGGGTCTTGCCTTTTAAGATATCTATTTTTTCAATATGAAAGTTAATGCCGTGTGATTTAAAGTACCCGGCCAGGATCTTGGGATGCTGGTAAGGATAACCCATATCGATATGTATTGCCAATATTTCATATTTTATGGGTACAAATGCTTTGCGGTCATTTAAGACCCGTAGCAAGGTAAGGCTATCCTTACCACCGGAAACCGCTACGGCGATTTTATCATTATCGGATAGCATAGCGTAATCCGTAATCGCCTTACCGACTCTTTTAGAAATATAAAATTCCGCTCCCTGTAAAACACCCATCGTTTTCAAGACCGGGTCTTGTAACTTATTACGTAAGAGGATGTTAAGAATTGGCCAAGCGCATCATAAGGCCCGGATTTAATAAGAATTATAATCTACCTGAGGATATAATCATACCCCGGATATCTTTATTAAACTTCTGACTCAATAATTTTTCTAAAGAAAGAGGGGCAACCAAAGACCAATTGTTGGGACTTATCGTGCCGGGGGTATTAATGCGGTATTTATAAGGATTTTCTTTAAACAGGCCAGTCGGATATAACCAATCTATGATAGTTTGAATGCAGAATACTGAACTAGACTCCAGGTTCTTCTTTAAGACACAAGAAATGATCTCCTTATCTGCACCTTCCTTCATTAGCCCTTTTATTTTTAAGTGCTTCCATAACTTTTCCTTTTCCATATAACTGTTTTCGTAGAGCTCTATGAAATCGCTTATTTCCTCTCTGCGCTTACCTAAAATATTGGCCAGATTATCCACTGAATTAATATTCTTTAGCCAACGTAACCTGCCATACCTAGACAGGCTTAAGTCAAAAAGGCTGTTTTTGATGTAATTATAATCTATTCCCCGGCTGGCGCACATCCTCATAAAAAGCTCTTGATCAACCGTCCCTGCCTCATATTGCCACCAGGCTGCCCAGTTAGTTGTATCGTGCGTCGACAACATAGTTACGGAAAGGACGCGATAATCAGCCGGATCGAGAAAATCATGTTTTAAATTCCAATCCTTTACCCATCGTTGAACATCATTCCCCGGGATAGCAAAAGATTTTAGCGTTTCCGGACAGACCCTAGGGATTACCCCTAAGTCCTCAGCGCAAAGCAACATGTTGGTATTCTCTAGCATGACTCTTAAGATCCTCCGGCCATGCTCGGACCAGTTGTCTTCATCATCAGGATCAAAAAAACCGTTTAGGCCTTTATTTTCCAAAGGCTCGTTATAAGGAATGCTCCATATACGAAACAAACCCACTACATGATCTATCCTTAATATATCGTAGAAATTTTCCGCATATTTAAGCTTATCTTTCAAGTATCTGTAACCGCTAGCAGATATTTTATCCCAATTGTAAGTAGGCATACCCCATCTTTGCCCCTTAGCGCAATAACTATCTACGGGCGCGCCTGCGGCAAAATCCAGCTTAAATAATTTAGGGTGCACCCAAACATCGGCGCTATCCCGTGAAACTAAAAGCGGCATGTCGCCTTTTAATAAGATTTTTTTTGCTTGGGCATATCTTTTTATTTCTTTGAACTGCTTATTAAGCTGCCATTGCAGCCAAACCTGAAAATTGATTTCTCTTGCGTGCTCTTTTCGGAAATTCGCCAAAGATGTTTGATCCCGGTTCCTATATACCTCGTCCCAATCATACCAGGGGCGCCCAGCCTGATGATATTTAAGCACTTTAAAGAGCGCAAAATCATCAATCCAATAAGCATTATTTTTCTGAAAATTCTCAAGCTGCCTAAGATGGCTTCGGCCTTCCTGTATATAGATATCCCAAAACAAGTTGAGCTTTTCTTCCTTAATTGCATAATTAACATTATGATTGCCTGTGGGAAATTTCGCTCTTACCTCTTTGATCCTGGATTTAAAATCTTTACTCGTGGATAATGGAATTTTTTCTAGACAAAGGTACATTGGCTCCAGCGCAAAGGCGCTAATAGAATCATACGGACAGAATAGCGGACCGCATTCGTTCATCGGTAAAAACTGAAGTATAGAATTGCCTGTCTGGCTGCACCAATCTATGACTAACTTCAGGTCACTTAAATCCCCTAACCCCAGGCTCTTTTGCGAATATACCGAAAATAAGGGGACCAATACGCCTGCCCTTCTCTTAAAGCTAACTGCCTTCCAGTTATCTTGAGAGTTTTTACCGATTGACTGGCCAGATAAAGCGGGATTTAATCTATGCTTGTGCGCTTTTTTCGTTATTTTCATTCTTTTCTGCATTGTTACCATTGTATTAAAATCCGTTCCGCTATCAGTAAATTAAATGACGGTGTTTCCTAAAAAGTAGGTCGCAAAACTTTCTAAATTACCTGCTTTTCGGAATCCCTGCGAAATTATTATCCAATCTAAAGACCGTCAATCAATCCTTCGACTCTTTGGCCTTTAGTCCGGAGTTTGTCCTGTTTTTCACATCCGCTTTAGGATTGATACTCAAGCGGCGTAGCTTTAGCGCACCCTTAAAGGGTGCGGTTTGTATGCCGCGGATGTATTAAATTTATTATGCCTATGCAAAGAAGAAGCGGATTATATTATCTGCCCAAAAAATAGATAATAACGCAGCCAGAGATAAAAATGGACCATAGGGGATAGTATGGTCTTTCTTTATCGCTAAATTGGCGATGCCTATTACCGCTCCGAAAAATGGGGCAATAAAAAAGGTCAAGACAGCTTTCTGCCAGCCCAGGAATGCTCCGATCATCGCTAACAACTTCACGTCCCCTCCGCCCATAGACGAAGTTTCTCCCTGGATAGGCGGTTTTTTTAATAGCTTAAAATATACTATATCGAACAAGAACCCGGTAAGATAGATGATCCCCCCTCCTACGATAATACCCATCAGGGAGCCCAAGATATTATCTAATCTAAAACTATTGATAATATTCAATAGGAAGCCGATTACTATCCCGCCGATAGAGATTTCGTCCGGAATAATTCTATGCTGGATATCTACAAAAGTAGCGACAATCAAAAGTGAAACTAAAATAATATATTTTAGGTAAATTAGGGGATTTGCTAATCCGAAGTATTTAACAATTAGCACAAATAATGCTCCCGTGATCAGCTCAACCATAAAATATCTGGGGGATATCTTCTGTTGGCAGTAACGACACCTGCCCCTTAAAAGGATGTAGCTTAACAAAGGGATATTGTCATACCAAGATATCGCTTTATTACATTTAGGGCAGTGTGATCCCGGCTTAAGCAGAGACTGCCCAAGGGGCATCCTATGAATACAGACATTCAAAAAACTACCGATAACTAAACCTATTATGAATATAAGCACAACCGTCAGCATGATCTTCTCCTTTTATGGTTATTTTTTAACATCGCTTTGAATAACGGCAATATTTTTTGTTTGGCCCCTGAGCTTATCCAACAATGTCCTTGCAACCACTTTATGGCCGTCAGGCGTTAAATGGCCGTCAAGCGACCAGAATAATTTAAGATTCTCTTTAGCCGCCCGCACAAAGCTAGGGCGTAAATCTATTGTTTGAATACCCATTTTCTTTATATCGCTAAACAGCTTATCATATGTTAAGTTATAAAAATCAACGTAAACGGAGGCTGGCAATAATTTCTCATTGATAAATAAGGGTAGGTAAATTTGCTCCTTAAAAGGCATCAGGATAACTATTAAATGGCTACCGGCTTTTTCGGTCATCACACTGGCTGATTTAATCTTATCCAACATATAACCTAATTCTACCCTGACCTTTTTCTGCTTAAGGTCCAGATAAGGCTCCCAATAGGAAACCGGCGCAAAGAGAAATTCAAGGTTACCGTTCTTAGAATAAATCGGGTGAAAATACCTGCCGGCCTGTAATTGTCTAAACGTCAGCATGCGTTTGAACAACTGATAAAGAATGCTGCGGCCAAAAATCTTCTCGCGAATCAATCTGATTTTAAACCCAAGATTAGCCTGATATTCGCTCTCTTTAATAAACAGATTATCAACAGTAGCATACCTGCAACCGACAACCTCGCATTTGCCTGAACCTATATCATCCGCAAAAATAAAATATAAAACCAGCGAGGGGGGATTATTTAGGCGGCCCAGCATATAATCAAGCATCCGGTTATAATCGCAGGGTCCATACCCAGGCAGCCACAAATTCAGTACCTCTAGCCCTGATTCTTTATTTAAAATACTGGTGAAGGTATCTTCTTTGCCTATCAGGCTGCCAAAGACCATCGAGTCGCCGACAGCTATTATATCGAAGCGCCTGTTGAAATCTTTATCTTCTAAAATAATCTGGCAGCCGCGCGAAACGCGCTGTGTGGATTTTCTGAACCCATCTGCCTCTATCTCTATAAATACGCGCAAAGATGGAGAGAATAACGGGGCGAGAATTCGTAAAGCAGCTTCGGCCAAGAAGCAGGATATAAAGATAATCCCGATCAACGCTAAAATAACCAGACCCGCCTTCCTTAGTTTGCTAAGCATAATTATTTCTCTGCCTGCAGCTGCTTTAATAATGCCTGCTGCATTACTTCTTTTGGTGCGGTCTGGCCGGCCCAAATCTCAAAAGCGAGCATACCTTGATACAAAAGCATACCCAGGCCATTTGATATTCGGCAACCATTTTCTCTGGCTAACCTTAATAATTTTGTCTCGGGGGGATTATAAATCAAGTCATAGACAAACAGGTTTTCATGTATCATACCTGGGGATAAGAGGCAGGGATCGGATTCTTTCATGCCAACAGGTGTAGTATTTACCAGTAAATCTTTTCTCTTCAAGCCCAATCCCTCTATATTATCTACGACGTAGATTCTCAGATCTGGAAATAAACCCTTTATCATCCCAGTAACATTACTGGCTTTACCTTTATCAATGTCAAAAATAGCAATCTCCTCTGCCTGTGAATTTGCCAAAACATAAACTACTGACCTAGCAGCTCCCCCTGCACCAAGTATAGCCACTTTCTTACCAAGAGGATTAAACCCCTCTCTTAAATGTTTTGAAAAACCGGGAATATCAGTATTAAAGCCCTTCCATACTCCATTTTCATTTACTATTGTGTTTACCGCTCGGATTTGTCTTAGATAAAAAGACGCGGAATCAAGACGTACGAAATCCAGTATTTTTTCCTTATAGGGGATAGTAACATTTAAACCAAGTATATTCTCTTGATCGAGTCTGGCTAAAAAATAATCTAACTCCTCTGGCTTGGTTTCAAATAAGTTATATTTGGCATTGATAGCGCAGGCTTTAAAAGCTGCGTTGTGCATGGCAGGAGAAAAACTGTGTCTGACTGGGTAACCGAGCAGTCCGTAAATCCCCGCAGGAGATATCTTATCCATTATGGCAGGCCAAAGAGAAACTAAAGATTCTCTATCTTATTCAATGCATTAATATAAGCCCTTACCGAGGCTTCGATAATATCGGTGCTAGAACCCCGCGCAGTTACAGTTCTGCCCTTAGCTTTTAACTTAAGTATGACTTCTCCTAAGGCGTCCTTACCCTTAGTAACTGCTTCAATACGATAATCCTCGAGCTCACCTTTGATACCGGTAATTTTATCGATGGACTTAAAGCAGGCATCAACCGGACCGTCTCCTGAAGATTGCGCCGATAATATCTTATGTTTATATTTAAGGTTAACTCGGGCACAAGGCACAATATCAGTCCCTGAATTAATCACAAAACTCTCTAACTTCCAAATCGGGTTTATTATCTTAATCTCATCTTCGACGATAGAAATCAGGTCATCATCAAAGATATTTTTCTTCTTATCAGCTAAAGCCTTAAAACGCAAATAAACACTACCTACCTGCTTCTGAGAAAGATTAATGCTTAATTCCTTTAATCTCTCAACTAAAGCATGCCTGCCAGAATGCTTACCCAAAACCAGCCCTCTGCCGGTAAAACCAACATCCTCCGGCCGAATAATCTCGTAAGTTGACCGCTCTTTTAAGATCCCATCCTGGTGGATCCCGGATTCATGCCGGAAGGCGTTGCCACCCACAATAGCCTTATTAGGAGCTACGACAAAGCCGGTTAATTTACTGACTAAGCGCGAAACCTTATAAATCTGGTTGGTCTTAATCTGCGTTTCTAAGCCGCTAAATATATCCTTACGTGTTTTAATCGCCATCACAATCTCTTCCATCGAAGCATTGCCTGCCCGCTCACCAATCCCGTTAATCGTACACTCGACCTGCCGGGCGCCGTTTTTAATTGCCTCCAGGGAATTCGCTACCGCCAATCCTAAATCATTATGGCAATGCACAGAGATAATCGCCCTATCGATATTCAAAACATTCTCTTTAATACCCGAGATTAGGCTGCCATATTCTTGTGGCTCAGTGTAGCCAACGGTATCGGGAATATTCACCGTAGTTGCGCCGGCTTCGATAACCGCCTGGACAACCTTAAAAAGAAAGCTTCTCTCGCTGCGCGAGGCATCTTCGGGGGAAAACTCTATATCCGGGCAATATTTCCTGGCATACTTGACTGCCTGTATTGCCAAACGCAGGATTTCGTCTTCTGCTTTTTTTAATTTGTATTTCATGTGCACCTTGGAAGTAGCCAGAAATACATGTATACGCGGCCTACGGCTAACTTTGATAGCCTGATAGGCAGCGTCAATATCTTTTCTTACTGCCCGCGCCAGACCGCAGATAACCGGGCCTTTGACTGATTTAGCAATCGCACGCACCGACTCAAAATCACCCTTGGAGGTTATTGGGAAACCCGCCTCAATAATATCAACCCCCAGCGCAGAAAGCGCATGAGCAATCTCCAGCTTCTCCTTCTGGTTCAAAGAGGCGCCTGGAGCTTGCTCTCCGTCGCGCAATGTCGTATCAAATATAATTATTTTTTCCATTTGTCAGCTTTCAGTCGTCAGCTTTCAGTCGTCAGCTTTCAGATTATCTGATAGCCGATGACTGACAGCTGATAGCTAAACTACTTTTTCATCCACGGCATAAAACAAACATGCCTCTGGCGTATTTGTTTGTTTTATCCTGTCCTCTGGGCAGGATCTAAGACTACTTTTTCATCCACGGCATAAAACAAACATGCCTCTGGCGTATTTGTTTGTTTTATCCTGTCCTCTGGGCAGGATCTAAGACTACTTTTTCATCCACGGCATCATTTCCCTCAACTGCCTGCCCACCTGCTCTATCTTATGCTCATCCCCTTCTTTCAGCAATTGATTGAAGTTCGGCCTTCCCGCTTCATTCTCTTTAATCCATTCTTTGGCGAATTTACCTTTTTGCACTTCTTTTAGAATCTTCTGCATTTCTTTTCTGGTTTTAGCAGTAATAATCCTCCTGCCGCGGGTAAGATCACCGTAACAGGCTGTATTAGAAACCCGACGCCTCATTCCGGATATCCCGGTTTCCTGAATCAGATCCGTAATTAATTTTAGTTCATGTAATACTTCGAAATAAGCAATCTCCGGCTGATAACCTGCTTCAACCAAAGTATCAAATCCTGCTTTAATTAATTCGGTTACCCCTCCGCAAAGAACAGCCTGCTCTCCAAAGAGATCAGTCTCTGTTTCCTCTTTAAAAGTAGTCTCGATTACGCCGGCTTTTGTTGCGCCTAAAGCCTTGGCATAAGCCAAGCCTAATTTTAAAGCATTGCCGGTAGCATCCTGGAATACTGCCACCAAAGAAGGAACTCCCTTGCCCTCTTCATACATTCTTCTCACCAAAGCCCCGGGGCCCTTTGGCGCCACCATAAAAACGTCCACTGTTTTGGGTGGCTTAATTTGTTTAAAATGGATATTAAATCCGTGCGAGAAACAAAGGGCTTTACCTTGCCTGCCGGCAGGCAGGCCTTTTTTAAGATTTGGCTTGATTGCCTCCTGATAAACCTTGGCCTGCACGTGGTCCTGAGTAAGAATCTGAATAATATCCGCTCCCCTGACTGCTTCAGGCGCAGATAATGGGGTAAATCCGTCTTTTTTCGCCTGTTCAAAATTAGGCGTCCCCTCTATCTCGGAGATAATCACGCTACAGCCAGAGTCACGCAGACAGAGCGCCTGGCCTCGGCCTTGGATACCATAACCGATAATGGCGATTGTTTTCCCTTTTAAAAGATTCAAATCTGCATCCTGATCGTAATAAATCTTGACCATCTTACCCTCCCTTAATAAGCGCATAACTTATGGAACAATTATTTAAACGCTGTGTGACATAAGTTATTTGCGCGAATTCATCCCTGCCGCTTTGCTTCGCAAAGCGAAGCAGCGGGGGTAAGTTCGGACTGATCCCACGCCTATTTATAGATACAGGACGTCCTCACTTAATAAGTAATAGCTAACCGCCCTGTGCGTACTAATTCTTTAATCCCGAAATCAGCAAGCATCTCGATCAACTGTTTAATTTGCGCCTGTTCGCCCACTGCTTCAATAATAGCCGTATCCGCTTTATGATAAATCAGCTTAGCTATATATTTGTGCAGAATAGCCTCGAGCTTAGCTTTATCTTTCGCAGAATAGCTAACCTTGACTAAAATTAACTCGCGGTCAACATGCTCTTTCTTGGTAAAATCCGTAACGCTGATGACGTCAATTAATTTATTAAGCTGCTTCTTAATCTGCTCTAGGATTTCCTCGCTCTCCGCATCTACGACAATCGTCATATAAGATATAGCCGGATCGAGAGTCTCGCTTACTGCCAATGAGGAAATATTGTAACCGCGCGCGCTGAATAAACCAGCGACACGCGCCAGTACCCCAAACTTATTTTCTACTAATACTGAAATGGTATGTTTCATTATGCCAACCCGTCAATCATGCGATTGATTGCCTCGCCAGCCGGTACCATAGGAAAGACGTTTTCTTCCTGTTCGACGTGGAAATCAAGAAATACTACATTATCCGTGGCGATTGCCCTCTCTATTGCCGGACGCACTTCCTCTTTTTTGGTGATCCGAATCCCGACTGCGCCGTAACTCTCAGCCAGTTTTACAAAATCCGGGCCGCTGATACAAGTATGCGAGTAACGTCTTTTATAAAATAATTCCTGCCATTGCCTGACCATACCCAAGTACCCGTTATTTAATATCGCTACCTTTACGTTGATTTTATTACAGACGCAGGTAGCTAATTCCTGTATATTCATCTGAATTGATCCGTCTCCGGCAATATCAAAGACTATTTTATCCGGGCAGCCGATCTTGGCCCCCATTGCAGCCGGAAAACCAAACCCCATTGTACCTAACCCTCCGCTTGAGATAAAAGTCCGCGGATGATTATACTTATACCATTGCGCTGCCCACATTTGATTCTGGCCTACCTCAGTAGTAATAATCGCTTCTCCGGCAGTAACCTCATCGATCTGCTGAATAACGTACTGGGGCATAACGCTTTTCTTTTCTCTGTAAGTTAAAGGATGTTTCTTTTTCCACTCCTCAACCGATCTAAACCATTCCTGCGTATTGGGGATATCTTTAAGTTCTTCGAGTAACTGCCCTAAAATATTTTTGGCATCACCGACTATCGGAACGTCAGCCTTCACATTTTTACTGATCGAAGCAGGATCTATATCAATATGGATGACCTTGGCGGTCTTGGCAAAAGAATCGAGCCTTCCGGTGACGCGGTCATCAAAACGCGCGCCTACGGCTATGATCAGGTCCGATTCCATAATCGCATAATTGGCGTAAGCAGTGCCATGCATGCCCAACATCCCCAGAGAAAGCGGATGCACCGCAGGGAAAGCCCCAATCCCCATTAACGTCCAGGTCACAGGGGTTTTGAGCTTTTCGGCTAATTCTTTCAACTCATGAGAGGCGCCGGAAGTAATCACCCCTCCTCCGACATAGAGTATGGGTTTTTTGGCCTGCGCAATCAGCTTGGCTGCCTTTTTAATCTGGCCGGGATGGCCAAAATAAGTAGGATTGTAGCTACGGATTTTAATCTCCTCGGGCCAGCTAAATTCGATATCTTTCTGCTGCACGTCTGAAGGGATATCGATTAAGACCGGGCCCGGACGACCCGTAGAAGCAATATAAAAAGCCTCGCGGATAATCCGCGCTAAATCTTGCGTATCTTTAACTAAATAATTATGCTTAGTTATCGGCCGGGTAATACCTGTAACATCTGCTTCCTGAAAAGCGTCATTACCGATTAGGAAACTCTTTACCTGTCCGGTAATTGCCACCATGGGGATTGAATCCATATAGGCATTAGCAATACCCGTAGTTAGGTTAGTAGCGCCTGGCCCGGAAGTCGCAAGACAAACACCGACCTTGCCGGTTGCGCGGGTATAGCCTTCGGCAGCATGGGCTGCCCCCTGCTCATGACGCACAAGTATAAACCTAATATCCGAATCATAAAGCTGATCGAATATAGGCAAAACTTGCCCTCCGGGATAACCGAATATTACATCCACACCTTCGCGTTTCAAACATTCAATTAGAATTTGCGCACCAGTCATAGTTTTTGAGGTTAACTGAGGTTACAAAAGGTTAATTAAAGTTATTTGAAGTTACCTTCCTGCGGTAACTTTACTTAACCTATCTTAACATTAGGTAACTTTTTGTAACCTATTTAAGAATCGCTCCCTGATCCGCTGAGCTTACCAACTTAGAATAACGTGATAGATAACCCGTAGTAATCTTAGGCGGAATCGGCTTCCAGGATTTAAATCTTTTCTCTATTTCTTTTTTAGTTAACTTAACCCCTAACTTGCGATTCGGAATATCTATGGTAATTATATCACCGTCTTTTAAAATAGCAATCGGGCCTTTACTGGATGCCTCCGGAGATACATGGCCAATACAAGGACCTTTGGTGCCTCCGGAAAATCTTCCATCCGTAATCAAGGCAACGGATTCAGCCAATCCCATACCGACAATGGCAGCAGTAGGAGCAAGCATCTCGCGCATCCCCGGCCCGCCGGCTGGCCCTTCGTAACGGATTACCACCACATCTCCGGATTTAATCTTACCGGTATCTATTGCCTTAAGCGCTGCTTCTTCGTGGTTAAAAACCTTTGCCTGTCCCTCAAACTGCATCATATTAGCATGGACTGCTCCCTGCTTAACTATCGCTCCCGCCGGAGCTAAGTTACCGTAAAGGACTGCGATACCCCCCTCTTTACGATAGGCCCTCTCAAACGTCCTGATTACCTCTTCATCGTAGATCGACGCTTCCTCGGCAATATCGTAAATCTTTTTGCCGCTTAACGTCATCGTATTGTTCAGCTTAGACTTAAGACGTTTCAATACTGCGGGAATCCCGCCTGCAAATTCTAAGTCCTCCATAAAATAGCTTCCTGCTGGTTCAAGACTGGTAATGTACGGGCAATGCCTGCTCAATTTATCGAAGGTTTTTAAGCCTAAGTCTATCCTAGCTTCATTAGCCAGACCCATAAGGTGCAAAACAGTATTAGTCGAACCCCCTAAAGCCATATCCACAATGATAGAATTTTCCAGCGATGCTTTAGTAATAATATCGCGCGGCTTGATATCCTTCTTTACCAGTTCTACAATCTGCTCTCCGGAAGCTTCCGCGATCCTGCGTTTCTTGGCAGAGACCGCCAGTGCCGTGGCACAGCCCGGTAAAGACATCCCCATAGCTTCCGTAAGACAAGCCATAGTGTTTGCAGTATATAATCCCTGGCAGGAACCCGCGCCTGGACAAGCCTCCATTTCTAAACAGGATATTTCCTTTTTAGATAACTCTCCTTTTTTGGCTTTTGCCACTGCCTCAAAGGTATCGTGCACAAAAGCTAATTTCCGATGGCCGTACCTTCCTGAAAGCATCGGACCGGCAGTAACGATAATCGCTGGTATATTTAAACGGGTAACACCCATTAGCATTCCGGGGGTAATCTTATCGCAATTAGTCAGACAGATAATACCGTCGAGTTGATGGGCATTACAAACCGCTTCGATGCTATCGGCAATCAACTCTCTTGAGGCCAAAGGATAACACATCCCCAGGTGACCCATAGCAATACCATCACAGATCCCCGGTATACCGAAAAAGAATGGCACACCTTGGCCATAACAGATACCTCGCTCGATATAACGCTCTAAATCACGCATACCAATATGGCCGGGAATCAGATCAGTGAAAGATGTAGCCACGCCGATAAAAGGCCTCTCTAAATCTTTTCTGCTCAAACCTGTAGCATGTAAAAGCGCGCGATGCGGAATCCGCTCTAAACCTTTTTTGATTTTATCTGACCGCATATGTACCTCCGTTACGTAAGAGTAGATAGTATTTAGGGTTCTCCCTACCTACTCACTACTATCTACTCCTTCTCTAAACTCTCTCTAGTCGGCGCCTTCGCCGTCGTGCACTACTGTTTCTTTCTCCTGACGTTTACGCATAATTACTCTTTTTAAAGTTACGTATTTATCAACCAGCTCTTTATTATTTACGGCGTTTAACTGTTTAAAGAGGAACTCGAATTTATTCTCAATCTCGGAAGCGATAGCATCGCGTACCTGTTGAGCTAATCCCATAATTTCTTTTTTAAACGGGCCCAGGGCTTTTTTGCGGGTCTTATAGAGAAACTGTTCCTCGGTTTCCCCTTCCTTTTTCTCGGAAGCAGCATTTACCTTAAGCCATTCGTAAATCTTCGCCTTTAATTCCGCAGGGAAATGTTTGCTCTCATAAATCATATTCTGGAATTCCGTTGCCAGATGCACCTCAGCAGTATCTGTCTCAGGGAATTTATGGAATGCCTCGGCAGGCAAAGTAGAAGCGCCATGCTGCACTGCCCCTGCCAAACCAAATTCCTCCCTGGCAATCTTGGACAAGGTTTTTAAGGTGTCGAAATCTAGTCTTACCTGGGCAATACTACCGTCCGCTAAGACCACTCCGCCGTGGGAAGTCCCGGTCTGGATACTTATTTTGCTGATACCGGTGCGGCCCTTGCGCAGCCTAGATTTAAACCCTGACATAAACGCGTGTAAGTCTTCGCAAGTAGAATTCTTGGTTCCCACCTCTCCTATTTCGCCGCCTACGGATACCTCCACGCCGCGTGGCTGGACCTGGCGGATGTATTGGGTAAGCTTGGCACAAACTTCATAATTATCATATTGCTGTTTGGATAAATCGCTTTTGCCGAGATCCACCAAAGTAGAAGAATCGATATCAATATTATAGAAACCATGCTCAATCGCATCGACAATTAAGGCCTTAATACCCGCCAACTCCTTCTCCGGGTCCTCCTTATATTTCTTGGCATTGGCCTGAAAATGATCCCCCTGGATAAAAACAGGGCCGCAGTAACCTTCTTTTAAGGCTGCTGCCAGAATCACACCCGAATACTCAACAGGTGGCTGATTAGTATAACCCATCTCTGACTTGGCAATCTCAAAGATAAAAGCCCCGCAATTATTCCTCTTAGCCACCCTAAAGATTACCTTGGCTAAGTCATAAGTCATACTTCTTAAATTTATCGCCGGTACTGTAAAACCTCCAGCAATCTCGCCCTTGCCGCGCGCAATATAAAACTGATGGATACTGGAAAGATAGATCCCTTTTTTATAAGCCAAATTAGAAATCTTCTTGGCCAGCTTCTTCTTCTCTGCCATATCATCGGTATTAATAAGGGTCATCGCTATTTTCTCGATATCTAACGGCTTCCTACCCATCACAAAACTCCTCCTTAGGTTAAAATTTTAATCAGATTATAGAAATAATCCGCTTTTATTTCTTTTGGTTTTATTGCCGTCTCAAAATCTACGGTAACTATCTTACCTGCTGCAAAACCTACGGCCTTATCTTTTTCTCCCCTTAGCAAACAATCAACCGCAGCCTTGCCTAAATTCAAGGCTAAATCCCGGCTAACTGCGGTAGGGCGGCCCCCCCTTTGAACATGGCCTAAGACTACAGCCCTTGTTTCAAGGCTGGTCATCTCGGTTATCTGCCGGCAGACCTCTTCTGCCCGGGCCGCACCCTCTGCCGTAATAATGATCCAACTTAATTTACCCCTTAAATTTCCCTGGACAATATCATGACAGATATTCTCTAGATTATATTTTCTCTCCGGAATAATTACATCTTCGCAGCCGCCGGCTAAAGCAACCATCAGCGCAATAAAACCAGAATTCCTGCCCATTACCTCAACTACGAATATCCTCTCCATGGAAGTAGAAGTATCACGGATATTATCAATGGCTGACAGCGCTGTATTGATTGCGGTATCCGCACCAATAGTCATATCTATTCCGTTTACGTCGTTATCGATGGAGGCGGCGATCCCGATACAGGGAACTTTATATTTCAGATAAAACTGATGAGCAGCGGTAAAACTACCGTTGCCCCCAATAACCACCATACCATCAATAGAGTTTTTCTTGATCGTATTAAACGCCCTCTCTTGGCCTTCCTGAGTACGAAATTCATGACAGCGATCAGTTTTTAGTACGGTACCACCCTGATTAATAATCCCGGAAACAGATCGGTGGTCCAATTTACTCAACTCCTCGTTGATTAAGCCCCACCACCCCCGAGATACACCGATAACCTCCAGCTGATTATGTATCCCATAACGCACTACTGCCCGGATCGCAGCGTTCATTCCCGGGGCATCCCCGCCGGTTGTCAAAACCGCTATTTTCTTCATTTAATCTACCCGATTAAAGGTTTAGCTTCTAATACCTCTCGCATTACACATTACCTGTCTGCCGGCAGGCCCGCCTGCCGGACGGGCAGGCAGGCACATTATATAATTACTAAGTGCCCATCTCCCAGCTGGAAAGATATTTTTCCTGCTCTTTGGTAAGGGTATCGATTTTAATACCCATTGATTTCAATTTTAAATCTGCAATCCTCTTATCTATTGCTTCAGGAACTTTATAAACCTGGTTTTCCAGTTTCTTGTGATACTTGGCTATATATTCGGCGCTTAACGCCTGATTGGCAAAGGACATATCCATTACTTGGGCCGGATGACCCTCTGCCGCTGCCAGGTTGATTAACCTGCCTTCACCCAAGAGATTTATTCTGCGGCCGTCTTTTAATGTATACTCGTCGACAAAATCGCGGATGCGCCTTTTCTTGCAACTTAGCTTTTCCAGCGCCGGGATATCTATCTCCACATTAAAATGCCCGGAGTTGGCTACGATTGCGCCGTCTTTCATCGCAATAAAATGCTCCCGGCGGATCACACCGGCGTCTCCGGTGGTGGTCAAAAAAATCTCCCCGATTTTAGCGGCCTGGGCAATCGTCATTACTTCATAACCATCCATACTCGCCTCAAGGGCGCGCAATGAATCAACCTCTACTACGATAACCCTAGAAGCCATACCTTTGGCACGCATAGCCACACCCCTGCCGCACCAACCATAACCACAGACCACAAAAGCCATACCGGCAAGCAACTTGTTGGTCGCGCGGATTATCCCATCGATAGTAGATTGACCGGTACCGTAGCGATTATCAAATAAATGTTTGGTTTGGGCGTCATTTACCGCGATGATCGGATAACGCAATTTACCCTGATTGGCTAAAGCGCGTAATCTAATTACGCCGGTTGTCGTTTCCTCCGTGCCGCCTACCGGATAAAATTTATCTTTCTTGTGAATCTCAGAAACTAAATCCGCCCCATCATCCATGGTAATACACGGATCTATGCTCAATGCCGATTTGATATGACTGTAATAAGTCTTGGTATCCTCCCCCTTAATAGCAAAAACCGAAACTCTAAGGTCCTTCGCTAAAGAAGCTGCTACATCATCCTGAGTAGAAAGAGGGTTAGAGGCGCACAATACAATACTTGCCCCTCCCAGTTTCAATACCTGCATAAGCACGCCGGTTTCAGTAGTTACATGCAAACAACAGGAAACCTTATATCCCTTAAGGGGTTTTTCCTTGGCAAAGCGCCGGGCAATCAGCTCTAGAACCGGCATATTATCCGCTGCCCATTCGATACGCAATTTACCTTTTTTCGCTAACTTTATATCTTTGATGTCGTATTTCATTTGTCTCCTTTTTAGCTTTCAGTCGTCAGTCATCAGCAGTCAGCTGAAGACTGAAAGCTGACGACTGATAGCTGAAAATTTCTTATAGACGACTTGCCTGTCTCTTTAGATCTGCGGCCTTATCCGTTTTCTCCCAGCTGAACTCCGGCTCTGTTCTCCCAAAATGGCCATAACAGGCGGTCTTTCTATATATGGGGCGTAACAAATCTAAGAATTCGATTATCCCTCTAGGCGTAAGCTTAAAATTCTCACGGATCAGTTTAACCAACTTATCATCAGATAATTTGCCTGTCCCGTAGGTATCCACATAGATCGATAAAGGATCTGCGTATCCGATAACATACGATAACTGAACAAGAAATCGTTCGGCTAATCCAGCAGCTACCATATTTTTAGCTATATAACGACACATATAAGCTGCGGAACGGTCTACCTTCGTGGGGTCTTTCCCTGAGAATGCCCCGCCGCCATGCGCTACTGTACCGCCATAAGTATCTACGATTATTTTCCTTCCGGTCATACCGGTATCGGATTGCGGGCCGCCTACTACAAACTTACCGGTTTGATTAACATAATATTTTGTGTTCTTATCAACTAGATTTTTTAAAATGGGTTTGGCAATCAGATCAATTAGTTCCTGCCGCGTACGGGATGTAATATGCTGTCCTGTCCTATCTAATACATCTGCGGTATGCTGACAGGCGATAACTACCGAATCTATACGCTTGGCTTCTCCATTATGATACTCCACAGTCACCTGAGACTTGCAATCCGGACCGAGGTATTTTAATATATTTTCCCTGCGTACATCGGCCATGCGCTTTACTAACTTATGAGCGAATGTTATAGGAAGAGGCATAAATTCTTTGGTCTCACCACAGGCGTAACCAAACATAATCCCCTGATCACCCGCACCGCCTAAATTAACACCCTGGGCAATATCAGGAGATTGGCTATGGATAGTGTTGACGACTGCGCAGGTTTCATAATCAAATCCGTATTTAGGGTGGGTGTAACCGATTTCTTTGATGATCTTACGCGCCAATTTCTGTATATCGACGTAGGCGCCTGTAGTGAGCTCCCCTCCAACGATCAAAAGGCCCATAGTAACGTATGTCTCGCAGGCGACTCTGCTTCTTTGTTTATCCTTATCAAGCCTTAATACTTCATCTAATACTCCATCTGATATCTGATCGCAGACCTTATCCGGATGCCCTTCGCCTACCGACTCAGAAGTGAAAAAATATTTACGCGGCTGCATAAAACCTCCTTATTATTTATTTAGAGAAACTTTCCTGTGCCTCCCTGTAGAATCCGCGGTCCCCGATATCAAACCAGCGGCAATCAAAAACAAAGCCGTATACTGAAGCTCTTTTACGTAACCAGTTAATATAGAGACCGGTGGCGTCATGCTTATTCCCCTTTATCGACATATACTTTCTGATCAAGCGCAATTTATCCTTGGGAAAATAATAAAGGCACATTGCTACTAAGGTCGAGAACGAAGCTTTGGGCTTCTCTTTAAAATCTATAATTCTATTGTGATTGTTTAATTTAACCACTCCGTACCGGCTGGTCTTTTTTGGGTTTTTTATATCATAGATCCCTACCACCGGATTAGGGCTTCTGGATTTGGCAAAATCCACAAAACCTTCTAAGCCGCGATCAAAAAGATTATCCCCCCCGACCACCAATAAATCATCCCTTAGCCTTTTCTGCTCGATTACAAAATACAAGTCACCGATTGCCCCCCGGCGGTCAAGATTGCTAGAAGTCAAATCATCAACCAAGCTAAGGGGCTTCTTAGACTTTACCTTATCGGCCCACTTTTTAAATTGCAGGATAAACTTACTGTTAGTGACTATAATAATCTCATCAATAGCATCTATGGCATTCAGTTTATCCAGGATATAATTAATAATCGCTTTCTTGCCTATCGGCAGAAGCGGTTTAGGGTATTTGCGGGTTAACGGATATAGCCTTACGGCATAACCTGCTGCCAAAATTAATGCTTTCATGAATTCTCTCTAAACTAGCTCTTGGCTAATTCTTGTTTCAAATAAGTAACCCGGTCTACCGGAGTAGGATCAATACCGTAAAGAATAGCTAAATACAGTGAGGTAAAATCTCCGATATAGATGAGAGAGAATATCCGGCTTAACAAACCTTGGCCCTGCGAGTAGATCTCAATTACTTCAACCCCTTCATCTTTGAGTATCTGGCAGGTTATATCCATCCTCTTGGTTATGCGAGGATGCACCCTTTTATCCCTTAGCATCACTACCACAAAATTCTTGAATAATTTTTGCGGGTTCTGCCAGCCGACAATCTCATTATGATTCATCTCCGGAAACAGATGACTTAAGGCAAGGACCTTGGAATTCTCATTCAGTTGCCCCTTAAAACGCGTAGCACAGACATCAAAATTCACAGAGCTGGAATATATTACCGTAAATTTATTATACAGTCTTGAAGCAACAAATTTAGCGAGGTTCTCCTTCTGGGCTATACCTGGATCCAGCCTTTTCTTTTTTAAATCTTCCAGGGTCGCTATTGCCTGCACGAGAGAATGGCTGACATCTTTTATGAATCCCAATTTAGCCAACAGGCAAAGTGGGATAATACTCAGATAGCCTAAGGCACAACGAGGCGGCAAGCCTGCAGGGATCTGAATAAAAGTGAATTTGTCTTTCTGGGCATACTCCTTTACCCTGCCTCCCGAGGAAATAACAATAACTGTAGCCCCTTTCTCCTTAGCCTCTAGATAAGCACTGACTGTTTCTTCAGTGTTGCCGGAATAACTGGAGATGATAACCAAGGTCGCGCTATCCACAAACGCAGGCAAATCGTATTCTCGGTAAACAGAAATTGGTATTTTGCTTTCGAAATATAAATAAGCCTTTACTAGATCGGCTCCGATAGCTGACCCCCCCAATCCGGCAAAAACGATTTTACTAAAATCTCTCTTCTCAAATAGTATGTTAGCAAAAGGGGCAATCTGGCTGGCCTCTTTACACTGCGCAGGAAAGCTAAGCAATAAATCGAGCATCCCGGATTTATCTAATCTCTGAATGTTTTTTAGGTTAAGACCCTTACTCATTTGATAATCTCCCTTAGTTTCATCTGGCTAAATTCCTCTACTTCTTTACCTGTAGATAACTTTAACACCTTACAGGCAACATCCTGGGCTTGTTTTATATTTACCGAACGGATGATATATTTGACCTCGGGGATAATCTGCGGCGTCATACTAAACTCATCCAAACCTAATCCCAGGAGTATTAAAATAAAGTTTGGGTCTCCGGCCATTTCGCCGCACATCCCTACTTTGATTTTGGCATTATGCGCAGCGTCAATGACACTCTTAATCATCCGCAATACTGCCGGATGCGCCGGCTCATAAAGATAGGCTACCTTTTCATTGGTTCGGTCAACTGCTAATGAATATTGAATAAGGTCGTTGGTGCCGATACTGAAAAAATCTACCTCCTTTGCTAGGAGATCCGCGATTATTGCAGCCGACGGCACCTCGATCATCGCCCCTACTTTTATATTTTCATCGAAAGAGATATGGCTCTTTTTTAACTCATCCTTACATTCCTTGAGGATCAGGTTTGCTTGCCTGAGTTCCTCTACCCCGGAGATCATCGGATACATAATTTTTAATTTTCCGTGAACTGAGGCGCGCAGTATAGCCCGTAATTGTAGCTTAAATACATCTGGCCGGGCAAGGCAAAACCTGATTGCCCGACATCCTAAGAAAGGCTCAATTTCTTTGGGGATTTCGAATTGGGACAAAAATTTATCTCCCCCTAAATCTAAGGTACGGATGATCACCGAATACGGGTTCATCTCTTCCGCAACATATTTATACGCCTGATAGTGATTTTCCTCAGAAGGCGAGTCCTTTCTATTCATATAGAAGAATTCAGTACGATAAAGCCCTATTCCGTATGCTCCGTGTAACTTAACCGCAGAAACTTCTTCGGGTAACTCTATATTGGCCTTGATGCCGATCTGCTTATTATCAAGCGTTATGGCAGGCAGATCTTTTACCAGGAAAAATCTCTCAGTTATCCCTTTAAGTTTTTGTTCTTCCTGGCGATAGGTGCACAGGGTATCTTCATCGGGATTGACAATCACTATCCCCATGCTGCCATCAACGATTAATAGATCGTTATTTTTAATCTTAAGCGTGGCCTCCTCGATACCAGCAACCGCGGGTATTTCCAGGGATTTGGCCATAATCGCGGTATGAGAAGTCTTGCCACCTATATCTGTAACAAAGGCAGCGACACTTTTTTTGTGCATCGCTGCGGTATCCGAAGGAGAAAGGTCATGCGCTACTATCACTACCCTCTCTTTTAAATCCTCCAGCCCCTTGCGTTCTCTGCCTAAGAGATTACGCAGGATCCTCTTGCCGACGTCGTTAATATCTGCAGTGCGCTCCTTTAAATACTCATCCTCAATCTTAGAAAAGACCGCGATGTATTTTTTCAAGACCTCCGAAAAGATAAATGCCACGCTTAGCTGTTCTTTTTTCAGGCGCGAGATAACTTCTTCGATAAGCATGCGGTCTTCTAGAACCAGAAGATGCGCATCAAAAATCTGCGCCTCATCCTGCCCCATTTCTTGACCGATCCTCTTCTGCAATTCAATAATTTCACGGCGAGTCTTAATCAATGCCTCCTCAAATAACTGTATTTGCAGAGGGATATTTTCTTCGGTTATCGACTCCCGCGGAACAACAATCTCTTCCTTGCCTAACTTATAAGCTGGCCCGATACTGATGCCGGAAGCTGCCGCTATACCTTTAAGCTCTAACATCTCTATTCCTCACTGATAATTATCCTCTCTAACTCCGTCATAGCTAAATCTGCATCGCTGCCATCTGCTTCAATAATGATCTGGCTGCCGTTCTCTGCACCTAACATAAGAATACCCATAATCGACTTACCATTGACCTCTTCTTTATCCCGGATTACCGTAATCCGGGAGTCAAATTTATTGGCAATCTGTACAAACAAAGCAGCCGGCCGAGCGTGCAGGCCCTGCTTGTTCTGTACTAGTAATTTTTTTCTTATTACTGCCATAAACCTCACCTTAAAAAAATCAATCCTTCAACTCTCCGGCCTAAAAGCCGGAGTTTGTCCTGTTTTCACATCCGCCTTAGGATTGATACTGAGAGCGGCACGCTCTTTCTTTCGTCTTAAAGGACAAAATCCTTGAATGCCGCCGAATCTATTAAATCTCTTCAATAACCCCCAAAATTATCTTGGCTAATTTAAGAGGATCGTGCCTTATTACTCCGCTTTCAACAATCACAATATCATCTTCGATTACGCGGTACCCCATATTCTCAATATATTTCCTGTCGCTGGCTACAAGATAAGAACAATCTTCGGCATAACGCTTGATTACTTGTTCGGAAATATACCCACTATTCACCACACAGTAATCAAATATGCGCGGGTGACTATGCGAGATTAACGTCCTGATATGGCTGGAGGCCTTAAAATCATCCGTTTCTCCCGGCTGAGTCATAATATTGCATACATATACCTTAATCGCGCTTGAGGTAACAATACTCTCGGTAATCTCTTTTATTAGTAGGTTAGGGATAATACTTGTATATAGCGACCCCGGCCCCAAAACAATAACCTGCGCTTCATTAATAGCCTTAATCGCTTCTTGCGTAGCTTGATTCTGCTCTGGTTTAAGATAGACCCTTTTTATCGGCAGGTGCGCCTTAGGAATCTTTTCCTCCCCCTCAGTAATCGAACCATCCTGATGTTCGGCTACCAGGGTAACTTTACTTAAGGTCGAGGGGATAACCTGGCCACGCAAGGCTAAAACTTTACTTGTTTCTTTAATTGCCTTTTCGAAATCACCGGTCAATCTGGTCATAACAGTAATAAAAAGATTACCGAAGCTATGACCGGATAATTCCGAGGTATTATCAAACCTAAATTGAAATAAATCGCGCATCAGCGCCGGAGCGTCTGCTAAGGCCACTAGGCAGTTCCGCAGGTCTCCCGGAGGCAAAATGTCAAACTGCTGCCTAAGCCGTCCGGAGGATCCGCCGTCATCAGCAACCGTAACTATAGCCGTAATGTTAGAGGTATACTCCTTAAGGCCGGTTAAAAGTACGGATAGGCCTGTGCCTCCGCCAACAGTAACAATTTTGGGGCCGCGGCCAAGCTGCTGCCTTTGATACAAGATACCTGCCAGTTCATTACCCTTAGAGGCTGGCAAAAAAGCTGCGATGAAAAACCTTACTACTCGCTTAATCCCTAAAATTAAAATTATGATTCCCGAAATAATAACTATGATATCCAGCACCTGGATTATTTTATACTCTTCAGTATGTAGGCGGCTAGAGCCAATCAATAAAAGAAAAACACCGAAAGAGCCCAGGACAATCCAACGCTTGATACCGATACCCGGATATAGCCACTTAAAGATATCTTTGATTTTATTCTCCATCGATTAATCGCTGTTTTAAATAGCTGGTTTATACCTTTTTATCGTCTTCCTGGGAAATTACCTTGATAATAGCTTTATCGTCGCTACAATAGCGTAAACTATCACGGAAATATTTATCCTTGAGCAGGCGGGAAATCCTGGCTAATGCCTTAAGGTGCGGTCCGGCAGAATCCTGAGGCGCCACCAATAAAAAAAAGATATAAGCAGGCTCGCCGTCTAAAGAATCAAAATTAACGCCTTTTTTAGAAAGCCCGAAAGCTGCGGTTAGTTTATCAATACAATCTGCCTTGGCATGAGGAATTGCGACACCCTGTCCTATAGCGGTCGAACCCAAAGATTCCCTAGCCATCAGCGCCTCGATGAGTTTATTGCGGTAACGCTTCTCAATACCTTCTCCATCAATCAACACATCTACTAATTCTTTAATCACATCTTCTTTCTTCGCTGATTTAATATCTGCGATTATCGCTTTTTTGGACAAAAAATCCATTATCTTCATTTTAATCTCCTTTTCTAGATTCTGAATAAAGCGGGAGACGGGGTTCAAACCCGTCGTCGCTTACGCTCCTCCCCATAGGGGCTTCGCCCCTCTGGCGCCCCGCCATAGGCGGTGCTGTCACCCCAGAAGCCTGCCTGCCGGCAGGCAGGTGCGGGGGAAATTTTCCCCCGCACCCCTTTGGGTTCGATTTAATCACAAGCGGGAGACGGGGTTCGAACCCGCGACATCAACCTTGGCAAGGTTGCGCTCTACCAACTGAGCCACTCCCGCAAATTCATTATGAGTGGCGAAATCCTTGAATATTTTTTATTCAAGGATGATCACTCCCGCAAATTCATTATACTTCCAAGACCGGGTCTCGTAAGATCTTGTAAGCTATTGGGTTATAATCGGCTGCAAAAAACTTTTACTCCTACCGCACTAAGTGCGGACGGAGGGAATTGAACCCCCATGGGTTACCCCATATGGTCCTAAGCCATACGCGTCTGCCAGTTCCGCCACGTCCGCGCAATTTAATTCAGTGAACCACCAGAGACTCGAACTCGTCGTTCCTCGCTTTAAGCTCGTCACTCCCCATAGGCGTTTCACCCCTCTGGCGCCCCGTCATCGACGGGGCTGTCACCCCAGAAACCTGCCTGCCGGCAGGCTTGGGGAAAAACTTTCCCTACACCCCTTCAGAGTCCTCGTCTCTAAAAATAATTTAGTGAGCCACCAGAGACTCGAACTCTGCACACGCGGCTTAAAAAGCCGCTGCTCTACCAGATGAGCTAGTGGCCCAGATTTTTTGTAACCCTAGCGAATCCCCGCGTATTTTGCAAAGAAGAACTAGTAACCCAGATTTAAGTTAAATAGCAAATGGGTCGATAGTCAATAGTCTATAGTCGATAATAAAAAAATTAAAGACCGTCAACTATAGACCCACGGCCATAGACTATAGACCCACATATTTTCTAAAACTCTAATACTTCTTTTTCTTTGTTCTTTAAAATCTCTTCTATTTTAGCAATATATTTATCGATTATTTTTTGTAATTCGTCAATCCCTCTAAACTTATCATCTTCGGAGATAAGCTTATCTTTTTCTAACTTCTCTAAAGCCTCCTTGGCTTCTCTTCTAATAGTTCGCAGAGAAACTTTACCTTCCTCCGCCATCTTCGCAATAACCTTAGACAATTCTAAGCGCCTTTCTTTAGATAGCGGGGGGACAGCTAATCGAATTATCTTACCATCGTTAGAAGGGGTAATCCCCAAATTGGATTTCATAATCGCCTTTTCGATTTCAACGATTGCCGAGGGATCCCAGGGTTGTATCGTTATCAAATGGACATCAGGTACGGATATGGAAGCTAATTGTTTGATCAAGGTTGGCGTTCCGTAATAGTCAATATGCAATCCCTCAACCAACGCAGGGCTTGCCCTGCCTGTCCTTACTTCGGCAAACTCCCGATTAACCGAATCTAGGGCTTTCTTAATTTTTTCTTCCGTATTATGCAATATCTCTTTAGTAGTCATAGCCACCTTCCTTTTGCTATTGTACCACTGTGCCTATATTATCGCCCATTAACACGCGTTTGATATTGCCTTGCCGGCGAAGATTAAATACCACGATAGGTAATTTATTGTCCATGCAAAGACTGATCGCAGTAGCGTCCATAACTTTCAGCCCCTTCTTTAATACATCGATATATTTCAAGTGGGAAAATTTTTTAGCATTTTTTATTTTTAGAGGGTCAGCGGAATAAACACCCTCTACCTTAGTGGCTTTTAGTATAGCATCCGCGTGTACCTCCATCGCCCTCAGGGCCGCTGCGGTATCCGTAGTAAAATAAGGATTACCTGTTCCCGCGACAAAAATAACCACCCTTCCTTTTTCTAAATGCCTGATCGCCTTTCTTCTGATATAAGGCTCAGCAATCCTCTGCATCTCGATTGCCGTCATTACCCGCGTAGGGACTCCTATTTTTTCCAGCACATTCTGCATCGCCAGGCCATTGATTACAGTCGCTAACATACCCATATAGTCGGCAACAGATCTGTCCATATCCAGTCCGCGCAAGGAGGTATTCTCCTGGCCGCGGAATATATTGCCTCCGCCTAAGACGATCGCTACATCTACATTTAATTTCCGGATTTCTTTTATCTGGTGGGCAATAGAGATCAAGGTCTGATTATCTATGCCGTGATAACCCTTACCCTGAAGGGCCTCACCGCTTAATTTTAAAACTACCCTCTTATAGATAGGCTGTTTCATTACTCACCGACTTTATAGCGGCTAAACCTACGGATAACAATATTCTCGCCGATTTTAGCTACTAAGCTGCCTAAATAATCCTTGATCGTCATACTAGGGTCTTTTACAAAGACCTGCTCCAGCAGACAGTGTTCTTTACAGAATTTTTCCTGATCCTTTTCCTGCTTGAGTATATCTTCCGGCACATCCTCTTTTCTGATATAAGAGGGGTTGGTTGCGGTTATCTGCATGGATATATCTTTGGTAAAATGCGCGAAGTCGTTATTCTTGGCCACGAAATCTGACTCGCAATTGACTTCTAGTAATACCCCGATTTTATTACCGTGGTGAATATATGCTTCTATCCTGCCTTCCTTGGCCTGGCGGCTTTGTTTTTTAGCGGCGATTTCTAATCCGCGCTTACGCAATAACTCCGCTGCCTTCTTAAGGTCACCCTTAGTCTCTTCTAAAGCTTTCTTGCACTCAACCACACTAGCGAGCGTCATACTCCTTAATTCCTTAACTGACTCAACTGATATTTTCATTTTATATCTTATACCTTTCTTCTCGGTTTTGTTCTATCCTCGGTTATTTTTATGCGGCCTTTCTTGGGCAATTTACCTTCCTCCTCCGGAACCTCCTCTGTCTCGACTATCTCCTCGATTTCTTTGATCTTAACCTCTTCCTCCGAGAGCAATTGGGGTAAACCCTCCTCCTGTTGGTCCTGTTTTATAGCTACACTCTCCTGTGAAAGATAGGATAAAAATCTTTTCCTGCCCTCAATGATACTATCGGCAATAAAACTAGAGATTATCTGAATTGATTTAGTGGCATCGTCGTTTCCCGGTATAGGATATTGGACCAAATCCGGATTAGAATTGGTATCAATAAGAGCAATAATCGGTATGCCTAAACGCTTAGCCTCCCTTACTGCGGTCTCCTCTTTTTTCGTATCTACGACAAACATTGCCTTGGGCATGCGTTCCATCTGCACAATTCCGGAGAAATTCTTATTTAGTTTACCTAATTCTTTCTCCAGGCGCGCTACTTCTTTCTTGGTAAGTCTTTCGAACGTGCCGTCCTCTTTCATTTTTTCGATTTCTTTCAGGCGGTTGATACTCTTTTTGACGGTGGACATATTGGTCAAAAGGCCCCCCGGCCAACGCTCGGTGACGAAATACATCCCGCAACGTACGGCCTCCTGATGCACTACTTCCTGGGCTTGTTTTTTAGTCCCTACCAAAATCACAAATTCGCCCTTAGAGGTAATATCCAGGAGAAAATCCCTGGCCTTATTCAGGCATTCTTCGGTTTTCTCCAAATCAATGATGTAAATACCGCTGCGTTCACCAAAAATAAACTTTTTCATTTTGGGATTCCAACGCTTGGTTTGATGCCCAAAATGTACCCCCGCTTCTAGAAGTTGTTTAATTAATTCTGAAGGCACGTCTTTATTCCTCCTTTATTATTTGCTTAGCGCTACTGTTTGCAAGGGCTAAAACCATACTGGCAACACTTGTCATCGGTTACGTAGTTATAAGTTGCGGCCGGCTTGCTTCGTAGTCTAACTAAAGCAGGCGATTCTTTGAAAGGAAAACACTCCCTCCAACCATCCCCTTCGGTTCTCTCATGTCACTTATAAACTTTTGGAAAAAACCTTAAGTTGTTAATAGCTAATCTCTTTGCTGTCTCTTGCCAAACAAGACAGTTTTATAAGTATATCATAATATTAGGCAGATGCAACTATTTTTAATGGTCTTGGGGGGCTAAAAAGGGTAGATTAATCGTCTACCTTCGCGGCTCCTGCATCTGATAGAGCTTCTTATATAAGCCATCTCGGCTTAAAAGCTCGCTATGACTACCCGTTTCAATAATTATGCCTTTATCCAGGACAACAATCTTATGCGCGTTTCTCACCGTAGAAAGCCGATGGGCAATCACAAAAACCGTCCTACCCTGAATTAATCTATTCAAGGCCTCCTGCACTAACCTTTCAGATTCAGAATCAAGCTGTGAAGTTGCTTCATCTAAGATCAGGATAGGCGGATTCTTCAGTAATGCGCGGGCAATAGCAATTCTCTGGCGCTCCCCTCCGGAAAGCCGAGTGCCGCGATCTCCGATAAAGGTATCATAACCCATAGGTAAATGCTGGATAAAATCATACGCGTGTGCCTGGTGCGCTGCCCGTTCTATCTCTCGCTGATTTGCCTGTAAACTACCGTAACCGATATTAGCTTTTATACTATCATTGAAAAGTATCGTCTCCTGAGTAACAATCCCTATCTGCTGGCGTAATGACTTAAGCGTTACAGTAGCGATATCTACTCCATCGATAAGTATCCTTCCTTTTTTCGGATCATAGAAACGCGGGATCAGGTCTACGAGGGTAGTTTTACCTACCCCGCTTGGCCCGACGATCGCCAATACCTGGCCTTTCTTTACCTCTAAATTTATTGATTTTAATATCTCTTTTTCGGAATAACTAAAAGATATGTTCTCAAAAACGATACTCTGGCTAAAACCAAGCAGCTCTATAGCTCCGTTTTTCTCGAGGATACTAGACTTGGTATCCAGGACTTCGTAAATACGGATACTAGCAGCTACTGCCTGCTGATTAATGGAATTCACCTGGCTTAACTTCTTAAATGGCCTGATTAAAGAAAGTAATGACCCCAGAAAAAGGCCGAATACACCGAAAGAAATCTTCCCGGCAATCACCTCACGGCCTCCCCAAAAAAAGACAAGAATTCCGGCAATTGCCCCCAGGAACTCGGTTGCCGGACTCAAAATCAACATCCGCTTAATCGATTTCATAGAGAGCTTGTAATAATTAGTATTGACTCCGCTAAACTTGTTTATTTCGTAACGCTCCATATTAAAAGCCTTGACTATACGAGTTCCCAGTATAGTCTCATAAAGAAGCGAGTTTATATCCGCCATCGTCTCCTGCGATCTGCGGGAGAGTTTCCTTAACACCTTGCCTACCTTAATGATAGGGAAGCTTAATACCGGCAGGAGCACTATCGCCACTAAAGCAAGTTTTGCATAGATGAAAAAAATCAAAAAAGTAAATAAAACCACCTGCAGGCTTTGATAGACTAAATCGGTCGAGCCGTACGATACAGCATTCTCTACCAGTTTTACGTCATTGGTGATACGCGAAATAAGCTCACCCCCGCGCTTATGGGTAAAGTAATCTAAGGAGAGGTATTGCAATTTTACATATAGCTTGGAGCGTATATCCCTTACAACTCGCTGGCCGATATCCGACATCAGATAACTCTGCAGAAACCCGAATAACCCCTTCAGTATAAAAAGCAACAGTACAGCTATGGCCATATAATTCAATAATAACTCCGGAGAGGTATTATTGATCTTATCGACTAAACCGGATAAAAAGTCAGGTAGCTTGGCCGGCACAATGATCTTTTTGTTAGTCAAGACTTTGTCTGCCAAGGGTACGATCATACTCAAAGAAATACCGTCAAAAATGGCAGAAAAAGCCATGCAGATTATGGCTATAAAGAAAAGGCCTGAGTAAGGCCTAACAAATTTGAGCAATCTTAAATAATCGCGCATCTTCCTCCTTAAATTTGTAATTATTTTATCATATCCGTTGACTTATGTCGAGTATTTTGATAATATTTATCTTAGTTCGCCAGGCCACAATAGAGTTATGCCGCGGGCAATAACTGGCCGCACTCCTATAGTCAATTGTAGAAGGTAAGAATAAAGGTATTTATACAATGCAAAAAATTCGGGTAGCGGTTATAGGAACAGGGCACCTGGGTAGTATCCATGCCAGGATTTACCGGGAAACGGCTAATTGTTCTTTGGTAGGAATATGCGATATAGATAAGGCGCGCCTTAAAGAGCTCTCCAGGGACCTACAGGTACTTGGCTTCTCTGATTACCGAGAATTAATTGGCAAGGTGGATGCAGTAAGTATTGTTACACCCACTAAGCTGCATTACGAAATAGCTGCGGATTTGCTTAGGCAGCGTATCCATACCCTGGTAGAAAAACCATTTACCCCCAACCTAGAAGAGGCAGATTCTTTAATCAAAATCGCTCAAGAAAATAACCTCATTCTACAAGTAGGCCACATTGAAAGATACAATTCGGCGTTTAGCGCTACCCAGAAGCTGATCCAGGACCCCAAATTTATCGAATGCCATAGGCTTAGCCCTTTCCCGAACCGCTCTCTGGATGTAGGAGTTGTATTAGACATCATGATCCACGATATCGATATAATCCTTGGTCTAGTTAATTCTCAGATTAAGAAAATTGAGTCTGTAGGCGTAAATGTCCTCACTAGCTTTGAAGATATCGCCAATAGCCGGATTACATTCGATAATGGCTGCGTGGCCAATCTGACTGCCAGCCGCGTATCAGATGAAATAATGCGTAAAATCCGCATATTCCAGGAAAATACTTATATTTCGCTGGATTATAAAGAAGCTAAGGCCAGCATCTACCGGAAAAACGGCTCGGCAATCAACAAAGAGAACCTGCCGATTGAAAAAGAACAACCGCTGCAGAAAGAATTAGCAGATTTCATCCGCTGTGTTATAGAACATAAAGAACCCTTGGTCTCTGGTAAGGTGGCCAGAGAGGCTCTACAAGTAGCCTTAGAAATTCAAAATCAGATATGGCAGAAATAAAACATATCTTCATTGTCTGCGGAGAGGCATCCGGGGATTTAAATGCAGCGAACCTGGCAAAAGCAATATTTGAAAAAAATCCCAATGCCAAAATTTCCGGCGTCGGAGGAAAACTCCTCAAGGAAGCGGGAGTTAAAATCTATTATGATATCAAAGATCTCTCCGTAATCGGTTTATTTGACGTATTGAAAAAACTGCCTAAATTCCTCTTTTTAAAAAAACTAATCCTTAAGAAAATCAAAACGGACAAACCAGATGCGATTATCCTGGTAGATTTCTCAGGGTTTAACCTTAGGCTTGCCAAGGCAATAAAAAAGAGCATCCCGGTGATCTACTATATCAGCCCCCAAGTCTGGGCCTCCCGGCCGGGTAGGATCAAAACGATAAAAAAATATGTAGATAAAATGGTTGTGCTTTTTAAATTTGAAAAAGAATTTTATAAAAAATACGGCATAGACGCTGATTACACCGGGCACCCACTATTAGACATCGCCCGGCCCCTAATGCAGAAAGAAGAATTCATAAAGGAGTTTCACATCTATGATCCATTTGAATCCCATCCTATCATCGCCCTTTTGCCCGGTTCCCGAGAACAGGAAGTAAAACGCATCTTGCCGCTGATGCTAAAGGCAAGCCTACTTATTAAGCAAACTATCGACGGAGCGCAATTCCTGATAGTAAAATCTACCCAGGTAAGCTGGGATACCTATCATCCCATCACCCATGCCTTTCAGAAAGACTTAAAGGTGATAGAGGGAAAAACCTATGATTGCTTGAATGTCGCGGATTTTGCTATAGTCTGCTCAGGGACAGCCACTCTTGAAACAGCAATCATGCAAAAACCTTTTGTGGTAATTTATAAGATGAGTCTTTTAAATTATCTGCTCTATCTTCCCCAGATAAGAATCCCTTATATCAGCCTGGTAAATATACTGGCCAAAAAAAAGGTGATTCCGGAACTAATCCAGTTTAAGGCTACCCCCCGCAATATCTACAAACAAGTCATTAAACTCCTAACTAACCCTTTAGAAAAGGAACAACTAAAAAAAGAGCTGGCCCAAATCAGGTCTTTACTTGGCGATCATGGCGCAAATCAACGCGCAGCCGGAATCATCCTAGATTTTCTTAAAACTCGCCCCCGCCAAAAGCAAATTTCATAACTCCTTATAGGATTTAAACTTAGGAGACCCGGACTCGCCTGGCTAAGGCGATACGTTCATCGATGGGGGGATGATCAAAGAAGAAAAATTTGATTAGGGGGTGAGGATTCCTATCGGCAAGATTCTGGGAAGATAATTTCTCCATAGTCGAAATAAAAGCGTCTTTTAAGCCGGTTACCCTAAGCGCGAGTAAATCAGCATTTATTTCCATCCTACGGCTGATATAATTTTGTAAGGGTTGGGTAATTATCCCCAAGACAATGAAATAGATAAAAAGTACGGGCATGGCGGCTATATCCGATAAGCTGGTCAATGAGAAAGCCTGCAAAAAATAATCGCTGGTTCTAAAGATAAGATAAAACAGCAGGATAGTGCCTATTGCTCCTGAGAGGATAATTTTTAAAAGGTGCCTTAACCGATAATGGGCGAATTCATGGGCAAGGATAATTTCAATCTCATCTTCGCTATACTTATCCTTTAAGGTATCTGCCAGGATAACCCGGCGGGTCTTACCTATACCGACAAATCCGGCATTAGCCTTCAGCGTCTTTTTGCTAAAATCTATTTCATAAACATCAATGATTTTTACCGCTAATCTATCTGCTAAGCCGAATATCCTATTTTTAAGCGCGCTGTCGGTCAGGGGTTTGTATTTAAAAAATAACGGAATAATAATCACCGGGGCCAGTTTTGCCAAAATGATGCTGAAGAATACCCAAAAGAGCGAGATAATCATCCACCAATTATGCCGGCTATGCTTTAGCACAAAATAAAAAACTCCCAAGAGGATAGCAATAATAACGTAAGAGATTACCCCGCTCTTGATTTGATCTAAAAACCATCCCCTTAGACGCTGCCTGGAGAGCGAAAATTTATGCTCCAGGATAAATGAGCGGTAGAAGTTCAGAGGAAATATCAGGAAATAATAGGCGCTAGAAACTATAAAAATATAAATGGGCAGGATAATATAATAATTTGCAGATATTTTTAAGCAGGCTGCGGATAGAGCTCTGCTGAATCCTGAAGCCTGAAACAACAAAAGCAAAACGAGCGTATAAACTGTTTCACAAATAGCCAGGCTATATTTAATCGCAGAGTATTGCTTAGCTTTTGCAGAAAGAGCGTTTTTAGCTGAAACAGCCATTTTTACGCGGCGGGATTCTTAAGCTGCTCTACGTTGACGAATGTCCTTGCTTTTCCATGCGAGGTTTTCTTTTTGGTAAAATAAACCTTACCTGGGCAGAGCGCAAATATCGTACCTAGTCCCCTGGTATTAACACCTGATTTATAGGTACTAAGGCCCCGGATCAGGATCTGGCCTGTTTTTACTAATTGGCCGCCGGAAACCTTGATGCTTTTGTCTTTTTTTGGCGTTGAAAATCCACCTATCATTTTTCCTCCGTTTTATTTGATATTCTATTTATGAATCCCTTAAACCGTCCCACAAGGCCCGTCCCTGCAAATAGTTACAAGACCCGGTCTTGAAAGTAAGGCATATTAGCATAGAATCGGGGGTTAGACAATAAAAAACTCTCTTCAGGCAGGACCCACTAGAGGTCATAACTCTACTTCTTCATCTTTTTGAGGGATATGCACCATAAGGCCCATCTGAGAAAGCGTATCAGATAAAGCCTGGCTCTGCTGGTCTTCCCCGTGCACCAGGAATATACGCTTTAATGGCAGGCAATTACTGATGTAATCAACTAGGGCGTTTTTGTCAGCGTGCCCTGAGAAGGCATTGATTACCGTTACCTCGGCATTAAGCTCATACTCTACGCCAAATATACGCACAAAACGTGTCCTTTCTACAATCCTTCTGCCTAAGGTATCCCTGGCCATATACCCGACTACCAGGACCGTATTCCTGGATTCCTCAATATTATTTTTCAGGTGGTGTAATATGCGGCCTGATTCACACATCCCTGATCCGGCGATTATAATCATCGGGCGCTTATCGTTGTTTAAACTTTTGGATTCTTTTTGGTCACGGATAAAATTCAGATTGATGAATTGAAACGGGCCGCAGCCGCTGGCTATGGCCTGTTGAGTCCTGGCATTCAAATAATCCAGGTTATACTTAAAAACCTCGGTGATATCTGTAGCTAAAGGACTATCCACATATATAGGTATAAAAGGTATGGCTTTGGTTTTCAAGAGCTCGTTTAAAAAATAAATCACCTCCTGAGTACGTTCTAAGGTAAAAGCGGGGATAAGCATCTTGCCTCCCCGGTTCACTGTACGGATAATCACTTCCTGCAGTTTAGATTTTGCCTCTTCAATAGGAGTATGAAACCTTCCGCCGTAGGTGCTTTCAATAATTAAGTAATCCAAGTTCCTTGGCGCCACTGGGTCATTTAGAAGAGGGAGATTCTTTCTGCCTAGATCCACAGCATAACCCAGACGAATATTACGCTGGCCATCCTTTATATCTAAAACAATGATGCTTGAGCCAAGAATATGTCCGGCATCAAAAAGGGTAACAAAAATATTCTTGGCTACACAGAAGCGCTGGCCGTAAGAAAGCGCATGGAATCTCTTATTAACCTTACTAATATCCCTACGGGTATAAAGCGGCTTCCTAAAAGGCAATCCCAACCCGCTATTGATCTTATTCAGGTATTTTATATCTTCTTCCTGTATTTTACCGGAGTCTTCAAGCATCAGCCTCGCCAAATCCCTAGTCGCCGCAGTGGCATAGATCTTACAACGCATCCCTTTATTCACTATGCTGGGGATATTACCGCAGTGGTCAATATGCGCATGAGATAAAATCATCGCATCCAAACGATGAGGGTTATAATGCAAGGTGGTGTTGATCTCGTAGAACTCATCGCGGTGCCCCTGAAAGAGGCCGGCATCGAGTAAAACCTCGGATTTATCCGCCCAAATAAGATGGCTTGAGCCGGTAACCGTACGCACCCCTCCCAAAAACTTTAAATTTACCGACATCTAAACTACTCCTTAATCTTTAACGCTACCGCTATCACTAAACCCAGATAGGCCAGGCTAAAGATAAACAAAGCCTTATTGCTGATCAAATACTGGCTTAGTACCTGGGGATTATAAACGATATTCTTGCCGATTGCTACTAAAATATACTGAACCCAGAAAATCCTCACTGGCGATCCCAGAACTACCGCAGCTAAATATTTCTTGAAAGGAATGCGCGTCAGGCCGCCGGTGAGGTCTAAAAACCTAAAAGGTATCAGAGGGACAGCTCGGAATAGAAACAGCCATAAAAAATTTACTCTTGCTAATTTATCATCTAGCTTACCGTATCTTCCTACCAGAGTCTTAGCGACAAAACCCCTCCCTAACCCTCGCGCCAGGAAAAACAATATGCAGGCATTAATAACTTCAGCCAGCCAGATTAAAATAGTGCTCAAGAATGCCCCGAATAAAAACGCGGCTATAACCTTGAATAAATCCTTGGCTAACCAGACAAAAAAAGTTACTGCAACATACAGAAAAATAAATAATAGCGCGCTATATATAACCGGCAATCCGCCCAAAGACTTCTGAATGCTCTCTACGTCTAGCGGTATATAGCGGCCAAGATAGCAAATTAAGACCAGGGCAGCGACAAAAACGATGAACTTAATCTTACTCCGGTATCTCTTAAGCATCCTTGGTAATACTTATTTCTTGATTTGCCTTAGGTTACGAATAGATTGCGGGAAGAAAATTTGCCGTCGGTAGTCAAATTTACGCCTAATCTTTTTAAGCCTACATCATCTCCGGGGGTAGGGATATGCGTCATATGCACTTCGCAATCTTTCAGTTCGCAGAGTTTATTCATCGCTAACTCAGCAGTGTGGTTAGTGGTTGCGCTGATGGAAAGTGCGATCAGGGTCTCTTCTAAATCCAGGCTTTCGGACTCGGCGTTTAAAACCCCTTCTTTGAGCTTGGAGATCTGGTTGATAACGTGCGGGGAAAGAAGAAGAATTTGGTCGGGAATATCCACTAAGACCTTTACCGTATTCAAAACAAGGCTGGAGGCCGCATGCATAAGCTGAGAGTTCTTACCGGTAATGATCCGGCCATCGCTTAACTGGATCGCCGCTCCGCAATATATCCCGTTGTTGCCTTTACCTTTTGACTCGGCTTCTTCAGCGGTTTTCCTGGCTACCCCAACAACCTCTCTATCCGTTATTTTTACGCCTAGCTCCTCCATTAAAAGCATAACCCTGTCTACCGTCTCCTTCCTCTCTATACCAGAGACATATTCGGTATTATACCTGAAATACCTGCGGATTAATTCCTGCTTGGCTGCTTCCTGTACTATCTTGTCATCAACTATCCCGAAGCCTGCACGGTTTACCCCCATATCCGTAGGGGAATTGTAAGTCGGCATATTATCCTTCTTAGAGAATATCCTTCCCAGGATAAGCTTCAAAATCGGAAAACACTCCACATCGCGATTATAATTTATGGCGGTTTTATTATAGGCATTAAGGTGAAAAGGGTCAACCAGGTTGAAATCCTGTATATCGGCAGTCGCTGCCTCATAAGCTACGTTTGCCGGGTGCTTAATTGGAAGGTTCCAGATAGGAAAGGTTTCAAACTTGGCATAGCCAGCATTTACTCCGTGCTTATGCTCGTGATACAACTGAGAGAAGCAGGTAGCCAGTTTCCCACTGCCCGGGCCGGGCGCAGTAACGATAACGATGGGATTTTTAGTCTTGATATATTCATTCTTACCGAAACCGGACTCGCTTACTGCTAAATCTACATTGGTCGGATACCCTTCGATCGGATAATGCAGGTAAACTTTTACCCCCCTGCGCTCTAATTTATTCTTAAATGTGGCTGCCGAATATTGATTGTTGAAACGGGTGATTACTACTGCTAAAATATCCAGGCCCCATTTCCGTAAATCATCGATCAGCTTAAGCGTGGCAACATCATAAGTGATCCCGAAATCCCCCCTGACCCTGCCTTTTTCGATATCGCCGGCGTATATACCCAGTACGATATCGATCTTATCCTTTAGTGCCTGCAGTAACCTTATTTTAACGTTGGGGTCGTACCCGGGAAGGACCCGGGAGGCGTGATAATCAAAACAGAGTTTTCCCCCGAATTCCAGATAAAGTTTATTGTCAAATTTTTTAACCCTATCTAAGATCGCAGCGGTCTGTTCTTTAAGGTATTTCTCGTTATCAAACCCGACTTTTTTCATCTTTATGCTTTCTGCTTAAGTATACAGGTATTATTATAATATGAGTGAGAAGGTTTGTAAATGAAATTTCCGTTCATTAAAAATCGCCCTGCTTAACGCCTTATCCACTTAACAGGGCGATTGATCAAAGAACTTTCCAGCCTTAGATCTTAACGGCAATGCTATAGATTAGACCAAGCCCTGGTCAATCATGGCATCAGCTACTTTAACGAATCCGCCGATATTGGCGCCCTTGACATAATCAATATAGCTGCCCTCTTTACCATACTTAACGCACTGTTCATGAATGGCGATCATAATATCGTGCAGCCTTTTATCTACCTCTTCGCGCCTCCAGGATAATCTCAGGCTATTCTGGGACATCTCCAGGCCCGAAGTAGCTACCCCGCCGGCATTAGAAGCCTTACCAGGAGCATATAAGATCTTCGCCTTCTGAAAGACCTCGACACCTTCCGGAGTAGTAGGCATATTCGCGCCTTCACCTATGGCAATACAACCATTCTTCACCAGTATCTTGGCATCATTTCCCTCTATTTCATTCTGGGTAGCGCTGGGAAAAGCCACATCGCATTTTACCCCCCAAAGCTTTTTGTGATCAACGTATTCGCACTTAAACTCTTTGGCGCATTCCTTAATACGGCCGCGGCGCACATTCTTAAGCTCCATCACAAAAGCTAATTTTTTCTTGTCGATACCGCTTTTATCGTAAATATAACCATTGGAGTCTGACATCGTCACAACCTTAGCTCCTAATTCAATAAGTTTTTCTACCGTGTATTGAGCGACATTTCCGGATCCGGAAACAGTACAAACTTTACCTTTAAACGACTCTCCCCTGGTCTTAAGCATCTCCTGTACAAAATATACGCAACCATAACCAGTAGCCTCTGACCTGACCAGGCTTCCTCCCCAGTTAAGTCCTTTGCCGGTAAGCACACCGGTAAATTCATTACGTAATCTTTTATACTGGCCGAACATAAACCCGATCTCACGTCCCCCCACCCCGATATCTCCTGCTGGAACATCAGTATCAGGGCCAATATACCTGGAGAGCTCAGTCATGAAACTCTGACAAAAACGCATCACCTCATTATCGGATTTACCTTTAGGGTCAAAATCAGAACCGCCCTTGCCCCCGCCCATCGGTAAAGTGGTCAGGCTGTTTTTAAAAACCTGCTCAAAAGCCAGGAATTTCAGAATACTTAAGTTGACGCTGGGATGAAAACGTAAACCGCCTTTATACGGGCCGATAGCGCTATTCATCTCTATGCGGTATCCCCGATTTACCTGTATCTGGCCCTGATCATCTAACCAGGGCACGCGGAACATCACTACCCGCTCCGGCTCAACGATCCTCTCTAAGATTTTAGCTTTTTCATATTTAGGGTTCTTCTCGATAAACGGCATTACTGATTCAACCACCTCCCGCACTGCCTGATGAAATTCCGGCTGAGCAGGATTCTTTTCTACAACCATCGCCATAAACTCTTCTACTTTTTTCGACATTTCTCCTCCCTAGGATAAACTTTATCCTTGTTTATTTTGCTCTTACGCTGAGCATTGCTGCATCATTGCCCCTGAGGCCTTCTTGGCCATCCCCATTGCTTCGATTACCGTTCCTTCACCTCCGACGATATCGCCCCCGGCAAAGACCCTTTTTAAAGAAGTCTCCATAGTATCCTGGTTAACGATCAGGTCAGCGTACTTATCGACTTTTAATTCCGGCGTAGCGCTGGTCAAAACCTGATTTGCCTTTAAGCCGATAGCGATAATCGCTAAATCGCAATCCATCTTGAAGTCGCTTCCCTCGATTGCCACAGGCCTTCTCCTGCCTGAACTGTCGGGCTCGCCTAAGCGGCACTCTAAAGACCTGATCTCCTGCACAAAACCTTTTTCATCTGGGAAAAATTCTTCCGGTTTAACCAAAAGCCTAAATTTAACCCCCTCCTGTTTAGCATGCTCTATCTCAAGCCTCCTTGCCGGCATCTCTATTTCTGAACGCCGATAAAGGATAGTAGTATCGGCGGTTATGCCATTGATTTTCTGCAGCCTTAAGGCTACTCTTGCCGAATCAATCGCGGTGTTGCCTCCCCCGATAACAATAATATGTTTGCCTATGTTAACCGGTGTATGGAATCTGGGAAAATCATATGCGCGCATCAGGTTTACCCTGGTTAAAAATTCATTCGCCGAATAAACATTGCATAAATTTTCCCCCTTAATCCCTAAAAACGAAGGAGTGCCTGCGCCTAACCCCAAAAACACCGCTGAGAACCCATCTTTAAATAGTTCATCTAATGTCTTGGCCTTACCGATAATACAGTTAGGCAAAAATTCCACACCTAGCTTTTTTAGATAATCTATTTCAAAATCCAGGATATCGCGCGGTAGCCTGAAAGGGGGAATCCCATAACGTAAAACTCCTCCTAATTTATGCAGGGCCTCAAAGACAGTAACCTTGATCCCCCGGCGCCCTAATTCTCCGGCGCAACATAATCCTGCAGGGCCGGAACCTACTACCGCCACTCTGGTTTTTATAGCGTCTAGGCACTTATCCTGAGGGACTGACAAATTATTTTTCATCCCGTAATCGCCGATAAATCTCTCTAGAAAATGAATATTGATCGCCTCTTTAGCGGCAAAGGAAGAACCTTGCTTAGTCAAGATACAGGTTTTACAGCACTGGTATTCTGCCGGACAAACCCTGCCGCAGATAGCAGGAAAATTATTTTTTTCCCTGATAGTAAAATATGCCTGACGATACTGCTTCTGGGTAATCTCATAAATAAATTTTTTTATATCGATCTCCACCGGGCAACCGGAAATACAGACGGGATTTTTACACTGCAGGCAACGGCCAGCCTCCTCTAATGCCTCATCTTCGGAATAACCGCAAACTACCTCTGCGAAATTATTAATCCTCTCTGAAGCCTCTTTTTCCTTTATCTCTACTGGTTCTTTTCTCATATTATATGAGTCCGGGTCTTGCAATTTATTGCTACTCAATCAGTTGCAAGCAGTTGCAAGACCCGGACTCGAACAGATGTGTTTTTCTTTATTCAGGTAAACCGCATTCCTTTTAGTTAATCCATCCCAATCAATCAGCTCTGCGGGGAATTCAGGGCCATCTACGCAGCTAAATTTTGTTTGGCCTGCCACTTCTACCCTGCAACATCCGCACATACCAGTAGCATCCACCATTAAAGCATTTAAGGAAACAATAGTTTTAACTTTAAACTCTCCGGTTACAGAGGCCACCCGGCGCATCATCGGTATCGGGCCTACGGCATAGACTAAGGCGTACTGGCCCTTTTTTAAAAGTTCTGTTAAAAGATCGGTGGTAAATCCTTTACGCCCGTAAGAGCCGTCATCAGTAGTAATATGCAATTCATCGGATACGGCTTTTAACTCTTGCTCTAAAATCAGCAACTTTTTACTTCTTGCCCCCAATATACTGACTACATAATTACCCTGCTCCTTTAAGCCTTTGGCTACCGGATATAACTCTGCAATACCTACCCCTCCGCCTACCAGGATTACTTTACCGTATTTTTTTAATTCAGTAGGATGGCCTAGAGGGCCGACAACTGCGTATAAAGAATCATCCTTATCCAATCTACCTAAAAGTTTGGTAGTGAAACCGGTTTCCTGAAAGATTAAGGTAATCATACCTTTAGGCTTATCCCGATCTACAATAGTTAGAGGTATCCTCTCCCCCTCCTCTTTCACCATCAGGACTACGAACTGCCCTGGCTTTGCCTTACTGGCAATATCGGGGCTGATGATATCTAAACGGGTAATCTTGGTATCTGGGGTCTCCCCTAAAATTTCTTTATAAATTACTTTCATTTTTTTCTGCCTAAAAACTAAGCACCTATCTATAAAAAAATAGACGTCCACTCTCTAGCTAGGGACGTCTTTGTCCTAAATAGCGCAAAACCTCAATCAACCTACGGCTACCTTGGCTTATCCCTCGACTCTGCTCGGGATGGTTCGAGGGATGGTGAGCCTGTCGAACCAAAAGCCGAGGCCTGTTATGGTTGATACTCAAGCAAACTTCATTCATCCTCGCCATCAATGACGAGGTTTTCCTGTTGCGAATGTATAAACAATTAATCAGTATGATAATACTGAATGTCAATTTGTCAAGCCTATTTTAAGGATTAATTCTATACAGTTTTAGCTTTTATATCTTTGGCTAAGATTATCGCTTCGGCGACTTCGCGCATGGACTTACGCGAATCCATACTCTGTTTTTGAATCAATCGGTATGCCTCAGATGGTAAAATATTGGCTTCCTGCGCCAGAATATCTTTTGCCCGCTCAACAACCTTACGCGTAGTCAATGCCTCTTCGGCACTACGGGCACGCAGGTCTAACTCCGCATTTTCAATAGCTACTGCTGCTTGATTAGCCAAAACAGTCAAAACCGCCAGCTCCTGCTTGGTAAATTTGTGCTTTTTAGAAGTATAACAGTTAAGCGCTCCGATTACTCTGTTTTTTACCGCCAGGGGAACGCTGGCCAAAGAACACAATCCTTCTTTCTTAGCTATATCCCTGTTAAGGTAACGGTTGTCCTCTTTGACATCCAATACGCATATCAGCTTATTATCCTGCGCTGCTAATCCCGCAATCCCCTCCCCCAATTTAAGATTGGGCTTCTTGTTATATGCCTCAGAGATTGACTGGGTAGCCTTAACCACCAGCTCCTTACTATCCGGATCAAGAAGCATCAAGGAAGAAATCTTGGAATTCATCGTCTCGGCGGTAACCTGGACAATCAGGCGTAAAAGCTCCTCTAAATATAAACCTGAGGTAATCAGATTAGCGATTTTGGCAAGGGCCTCAATCTGTTTTAAGTAAACCTGATAATCTATTTTCTTCTTGGGCATTTATAATATCGGAAGATATCTGTCTGTTTCGTATTGGGTTACCTGGGCTTTATACTCATCCCACTCTGCTTTTTTATTACGGATAAAATACTCAAAAACCTTATCGCCTAAGCTCTCTTTCACTAATTTGCTTTTTTCCGTGATCTTGATTGCCTCCAAGAGATCCTCCGGAAGCGATTTTATCCCGATTTTCTCCCTTTGTTCTTCGCTCATATGATAGATATTATCGTTAGCCGGATCTGCTAACTTATAATTATTCTTAATACCATCCAAGCCCGCTGCCAACATCACGGAAAACGCAAGGTAAGGATTACAGGCAGGATCAGGGGAGCGGTATTCGATACGCGTTGCCTTTTCCTTGCCTGGTTTATACATCGGTACACGAATTAAGGCAGAACGGTTCATCTGCGCCCAGCAAATATAGACCGGCGCTTCATAGCCGGGGACTAAACGCTTATAAGAATTAACCCACTGGTTGGTTATCGAGGTCAACTCCGGAGCATACTTGATT
>Ga0208566_1000081_pt1 | contig 68571 bp, 87 predicted proteins | sample PL_2010_150m_FD_184159 | JGI IMG/M metagenome (GOLD analysis project Ga0208566, IMG submission 184159) | Freshwater microbial communities from Powell Lake, British Columbia, Canada to study Microbial Dark Matter (Phase II) - PL_2010_150m... | ecosystem: Environmental > Aquatic > Freshwater >...
GGGCGACAATGTTTCCATCACGGTGACGCTGATTGCGCCGATCGCCATGGAAGACGGTCTGCGTTTCGCCATCCGCGAAGGCGGTCGTACCGTCGGCGCTGGTGTCGTCGCGAAAATTATTGAATAAGGTGCCGTCCATGCAAAGCCAAAAAATCCGTATCCGCCTGAAGGCGTTCGACTACCGTCTGATAGACCAGTCGGCGCTGGAAATCGTGGAAACCGCGAAGCGCACTGGCGCCGTGGTCAAGGGCCCGGTGCCCTTGCCTACACGTATCGAGCGCTTCGACATTCTGCGTTCGCCGCACGTCAACAAGACCTCGCGCGACCAGTTCGAGATCCGCACCCATCTGCGTTTGATGGACATTGTGGATCCGACTGATAAAACGGTGGATGCGCTGATGAAACTGGATTTGCCGGCAGGCGTGGACGTCGAAATCAAGCTGTAATTCTCACGTTGTAATTTTGTACGGCCGGCGCTATAATGCCGGCCTTTTACCCAAGACAGGCCGGTCAATTGTAATCGGCCCTTTGAATATTAATAAGGAAACGATCATGAGCTTAGGGCTTATTGGTCGCAAGGTGGGCATGACACGCGTTTTTACCGATGATGGCGAAAGCATCCCGGTAACAGTGCTGGAAATGTCGCCCAACCGTGTGACCCAGATCAAATCTCAGGACACTGATGGCTATGCTGCCATTCAGGTCACTTTTGGTGAGCGTCGCGCAAGCCGCGTGACCAAGGCGCAGGCCGGACACTTCGCCAAGGCTGGTGTGACCGCCGGTCGTGGCGTTGGCGAATTTCCGGTAACAGCCGATGTGCTCGCAGGCCATAGCGTTGGCGGCGCAGTCACTGTCGAAATTTTCCAGGCCGGGCAGAAGGTCGATGTGACCGGAACCACGCAGGGTAAAGGTTTTGCCGGCGCGATCAAGCGTTACCACTTCAGTTCCAATCGTGCCAGCCACGGTAACTCCCGTTCCCATAATTCCGCCGGCTCCATCGGTATGGCGCAGGATCCGGGCCGCGTGTTTCCGGGCAAGCGCATGGCAGGCCATCTCGGCGCGGTGAAGCGTACCGTGCAGGGTCTGGAAGTGGTGCGCATTGATGTCGAGCGCAACCTGCTGCTGATCAAGGGCGCAGTGCCCGGTTCCAAGGGTAGCGATGTCATGGTGCGCCCAAGCGTGAAGGCAGGTGCATGATGGAACTCAAACTAATAGACAAGAATGGCAAGGCAGCCAAGAGCGGCGTCGAGGTTTCCGACGTTACTTTCGGGCGCGAATTCAATGAGCCGCTGATTCATCAGGTGGTGACCGCCTATCTGGCGAATGCGCGCATCGGTACTCGCCAGCAAAAAGACCGCAGAACAGTCAAGCACAGCACGCGCAAGCCGTTCGCCCAGAAGGGTACCGGACGCGCACGTGCCGGTATGACCTCCAGCCCGATCTGGCGTGGGGGCGGCCGGGCATTTCCGAACAGCCCGGATGAGAACTTCAGCCACAAGGTCAACAAGAAGATGTACCGCGCCGGGATGCAGTCCATCCTGTCCGAGCTGGTGCGTCAGGATCGCCTCGCAGTGGTGGAAGAGTTCAGCGTCGAAACGCCGAAAACCAAGCTGTTTGCGGAAAAAATCAAGAACATGGGTTGCCATGAGGGTGTGCTGGTAGTGACGGACAATCTGGACGATAACCTCTATTTGTCTTCACGCAATCTGCCGCATGTGCTGGTGGTCGAAGTGCAGCATGCTGATCCGGTCAGTCTGGTGCGATTCCCGCGGGTCATCGTGACGCGCAATGCGGTCAAGCAACTAGAGGAGATTCTGGCATGAGCGCGAATACGCAGATTCAGGAGCGCTTGCTCCAAGTCATACTCGCCCCGCAGATTACCGAAAAGGCAACGCGCATAGCTGACAAGCAGCAGCAGATTGCATTCAAGGTGCGTACCGATGCCACCAAGCCGGAAATCAAGGCTGCAGTGGAGTTGGTGTTCAAGGTCGAAGTGCAGGGCGTGACCGTGGTCAACGTCCAGGGCAAGACCAAGCGCGCCGGCAAGATGATGGGGCGCCGCAAGGACTGGAAGAAGGCTTATGTCAGCCTGAAGCCGGGCCAGGAAATCAACTTTGCGGCTGGAGAATAGGAGAGATCATGGCACTGATTAAAGTAAAGCCGACTTCACCAGGTCGCCGCTCGGTGATCAAGGTGGTGAACCCTGATCTGCACAAGGGCAAGCCCTATGCGCCGCTGCTGGAAAAGCAGAGCAGGCACGCCGGTCGCAACAATAACGGCCATATCACCACTCGCCATCAGGGTGGCGGCCACAAGCAGCATTACCGTATCGTTGACTTCCGTCGCAACAAGGACGGCATTCCGGCCAAGGTCGAGCGTCTGGAGTATGACCCCAACCGTAGCGCGAATCTGGCGCTGCTGTGCTATGCCGACGGCGAGCGTCGTTACATTATCGCGCCGCGCGGCGTGGCGGTCGGCACGCAGCTGATCAGCGGCTCGGAAGCGCCGATCAAGGTGGGTAACGCGCTACCGTTGCGCAACATTCCTGTAGGCAGCACCATCCATTGCGTGGAAATGATGCCTGGCAAGGGTGCGCAGTTGGCGCGTTCTGCTGGCACTTCGATCCAGTTGCTGGCGCGCGAAGGCAGTTATGCCCAGTTGCGTCTGCGTTCCGGTGAAGTGCGCAAGGTGCATATCGATTGCAAGGCCACCATGGGTGCGGTTGGCAACGAAGAACACTCGCTGCGTTCCATCGGCAAGGCTGGCGCCAATCGCTGGCGCGGTATCCGTCCTACGGTGCGTGGCGTGGTCATGAACCCGGTGGATCACCCGCACGGTGGCGGCGAGGGCAAGACCGCCGCAGGTATGCATCCGGTCAGCCCGTGGGGCGTGAAAACCAAGGGTTATCGTACCCGTAACAATAAGCGGACAGACAATATGCGCGTTAATCGCCGTCCGTCCGGCAAGAGGTAATCGACATGGCACGTTCAATTAAAAAAGGCCCGTTTGTAGATGCCCATCTGATGAAGAAGGTGGAAACGGCGCATGCGGCCAAGGATCGCCGCCCGATCAAGACCTGGTCGCGCCGCTCCACCATCCTGCCTGACTTCGTCGGCCTGACTGTCGCAGTGCATAACGGCAAACAGCATATTCCCGTGCTGATCTCGGAAAACATGGTTGGCCACAAGCTCGGCGAATTCGCTCTGACCCGTACTTTCAAGGGTCACTCCGCCGACAAGAAAGCCAAGAAGTAGGAGCATGACGATGAAAGTTTCCGCAATTTTGAAAGGCGTGCATCTGTCGCCGCAGAAAGCCAGGTTGGTGGCTGATCTGGTGCGTGGCAAGAAAGTGGATCAAGCACTCAATATCCTGACTTTCTGCCCGAAGAAGGGCGCCGAGATCATCAAGAAGGTGGTGGAGTCCGCGATTGCCAATGCCGAGCACAATGAAGGTGCCGACATCGACGAATTGAAGGTCACGACCATCTATGTTGACAAGGGTATCGTACTCAAGCGTATCCGTGCACGTGCCAAGGGCCGTGCCGGCCGCATCATCAAGCCGACCTGCCACATTACGGTTACGGTAGGCAACTAAGGGAATCGCTATGGGACAGAAAATCCATCCGTTTGGCTTCCGTTTGAGCGTGCAGAAAAACTGGTCTTCTCGCTGGTATGCCAACAGCAAGAATTTCCCGGCGATGTTGAACAGCGACATCAAGGTGCGGGACTTCTTGAAGAAGAAATTGGCGCATGCGGCAGTGAGCAAGATCATTATTGAGCGTCCGGCCAAGAACGCCAAAATCACCATATACAGCGCCCGTCCAGGCATTGTCATCGGCAAGAAGGGTGAGGATATCGAGTCCTTGCGCGCCACGCTGCAACGCATGATGGGCGTGCCGGTGCATCTCAACATTGAAGAAATCCGCAAGCCCGAGGTTGATGCGACGCTGATTGCCGAGAGCATCGCCCAGCAGCTTGAAAAGCGCGTGATGTTCCGTCGTGCCATGAAGCGCGCGATGCAAAATGCCATGCGTTTGGGTGCCCAAGGCATCAAGATCATGAGCGCCGGCCGTCTCAACGGCATCGAAATCGCCCGTACCGAGTGGTATCGCGAAGGCCGCGTGCCGTTGCATACCCTGCGTGCCGATATTGATTATGGCGTTGCCGAGGCGCATACCACGTACGGCGCCATCGGCATCAAGGTTTGGGTGTTTAAGGGCGAGGTATTCAACAAGGGCGAGCAGCCCGCAGTTGCTACCGCAGAACCGGAAAAGAAAGTAAGGAAGCCAGGGGCGAAAAATGCTGCAGCCAGCTAGACAGAAATATCGCAAAATGCAGAAGGGCCGCAACAAGGGTGTGGCCACCACCGGCAACAAGGTGAGCTTCGGCGAATACGGCCTCAAGGCCATCGGACGCGGCCGCATCACGGCGCGTCAAATCGAAGCCGCACGCCGGGTGATGACACGTCACATCAAGCGTGGTGGGCGCATCTGGATACGCATCTTTCCGGACAAGCCGATTACCAGCAAGCCGGCCGAAGTGCGTATGGGTAACGGCAAGGGCAGCCCGGAATTCTTTGTTGCCGAAATTCAGCCAGGCAAGATGCTGTATGAAATGGATGGCGTCAGCGAAGAGTTGGCGCGTGAAGCGTTCCGGTTGGCCGCCGCCAAGTTGCCGATCGCAACGGTATTTACTACCCGTCACGTGGGGAGCTGAAAATGAAAGCATCCGAACTGAGAAGCAAGTCCGCGGAAGATCTGAGCAAGGAGTTGATCGAGTTGCTGCGCGCGCAGTTTAGTCTGCGTATGCAACTGGCCACCCAGCAGCTCTCCAAGGTTGACCAAGTGGGCAAGGTGCGCCGCGATATTGCACGCGTGCGTACCGTGCTCGCCGAAAAAGCCAGACAAGCGTAAATAGACGGGCTTAATACGGAGTGAACATGGCCAAGGCAGAAAATCAAGTTGATGTGAAACAAACTGAAAAGGTTGTCCGCACATTTAGCGGTCGCGTAGTCAGCGACAAAATGGACAAGACGGTGACTGTGCTGGTGGAACGCAAGGTGACGCACCCGCTGTACGGCAAGGTGATGCGTCGTTCGCAGAAATTCCACGCGCATGACGAGACCAATGAGTGCCACGAAGGTGACCTGGTGCTCATCGAAGAAACCCGCCCGCTTTCCAAGACCAAGACTTGGCGGGTCAGCAAGGTAGTCGAGAAGGCGAATATTGTTTAATTTCGCTTGACCCGCAATGCGGGTATAGATAGAATCTCGTCCTCTTCGGCGCCCCATAAAGCTGGCGCCCCAATACTGACCGTGGTGCTGTTGGCCGTGAAGCAAGCGGCCAGCGTTGGTTTAACGGATTAAGTTGGAGATATTCCATGATTCAAATGCAATCCCGGCTGGAAGTTGCCGACAACACTGGTGCGCGCGAAGTAATGTGTATCAAGGTGCTCGGCGGTTCTAAGCGTCGTTACGCCGGTATCGGCGATATCATCAAGGTCAGCATCAAGGATGCCGCCCCGCGTAGCCGCGTCAAAAAAGGCGAAGTCTATAGCGCCGTGGTGGTACGCACCACCAAGGGCGTGCGTCGTCCGGATGGCTCGCTGGTGAAGTTCGATGGCAATGCCGCAGTGTTGCTCAATAACAAGATGGAGCCGATCGGTACCCGCATTTTCGGGCCCGTGACGCGCGAGTTGCGTAGCGAGCGTTTCATGAAGATCGTTTCGCTGGCACCGGAAGTGCTGTAAGGAGAATCGGGATGAACAAGATCCGCAAAGGCGACGAAGTCGTCGTCACCACAGGCAAAGACAAGGGCAAGCGCGGTACCGTGCTGCGCCTGCTGGATACCGGCCACATTTTGGTCGAAGGCGCCAACAAGGTGAAGAAGCATGCCAAGCCGAATCCGATGAAGGGTGTTTCGGGTGGCATCATCGAGAAGGAAATGCCGTTGGATATTTCCAATGTGGCGCTGTTCAACAAGGCGACACAAAAGGCAGATCGTGTGGGCTTCAAGTTCCTGGGAGACGGCAAGAAAGTGCGCGTTTTCAAGTCGAACGGCGAAGTCGTTGACGCATAAGGGTGAATCATGGCGCGTTTGAAGCAATACTATAAAGATACGGTGGCCAAGAAGCTGATGGAGCAGTTTGGCTACAAGTCCGTGATGCAAGTGCCGCGCATCGAAAAGATTACGCTGAATATGGGCGTAGGCGAGGCGGTGGCTGACAAGAAGGTGATGGAGCACGCGGTGGGTGACATGCAGAAGATTGCCGGGCAGAAGCCTGTGGTCACGTTGTCGCGCAAGTCTATCGCCGGCTTCAAGATCCGCGAGAATTATCCGGTTGGCTGCAAGGTCACCCTGCGCCAGGAGCGCATGTACGAGTTCCTGGACCGCCTGATTTCTGTGGCGATTCCGCGCATTCGTGACTTCCGTGGCATTCCCGCCAAGTCGTTCGATGGTCGTGGCAACTACAACATGGGCGTGCGAGAGCAGATCATTTTCCCGGAAATCGAGTACGACAAGATAGATGCGATCCGTGGCATGAACATCACGATTACAACCACTGCGAAGACTGACGACGAAGCGCGCGCATTGCTCGCTGCGTTCAGTTTTCCGTTCAGGAGCTAAAGCCATGGCGAAGTTATGCCTGATTGAGCGTGAAGCAAAGCGCCGTGAAATGGTGAGCAAGTACAAGGCCAAGCGTGCCGAGCTGTTTGCCGTCATCAATGACCAGAAGGCGAATGCGGAAGATAGGCGCGCGGCAAGGCAGGCGCTGCAAAATCTGCCGCGTAACTCCAGCCCGGTGCGCTTGCGCAACCGTTGTGCCCTGACTGGTCGTCCGCGCGGTGTGTTCAGTAAGTTTGGTTTGGCGCGCGGCAAGCTGCGTGAATTGATGATGCGGGGCGAAGTGCCTGGCGTCGTCAAGGCCAGCTGGTAACGGAGGAAGACGAAACATGAGCATGAGTGATCCGATTGCCGATATGCTGACGCGCATCCGCAATGCACAAAGCGTCAACAAGCCCAGCGTTACGATGCCGGCTTCCAAGCTGAAAGGCTCGATTGCCAAGGTGTTGAAGGACGAAGGCTACATTGAGGATTTTGCCGTTCACAGTAACGACGGCAAGCCTCTGCTTGAGATCGGCCTGAAGTATTACGCCGGTCGTCCGGTGATTGAGAAGATCGAGCGCATCAGCCGTCCCGGCCTGCGTATCTATCGCGGCAATCAAGATATTCCCAAAGTGATGAACGGTCTCGGCGTGGCCATAGTGTCCACGTCCCAGGGTGTGATGACCGATCGCAAGGCGCGCGCTGCCGGTATCGGCGGCGAAGTGCTCTGCGTAGTGGCGTAAAGAGGCGAACAATGTCCAGAGTTGCTAAAAATGCGGTCGCCATTCCCGCCAAAGTAGAAGTGGCTATCAGTGCTGCTGCAATTTCCGTCAGCGGCCCGTTGGGCAAGCTGAGCCAGGCATTGTGCGGTAGTGTCAACGTGGCGCGCGAAGGGGATGGCATTACCTTTGTTGCTGCGAATGACAGCAAACATGCCAAGGCGATGTCCGGTACGGTGCGTGCGCTGGTCGCCAATATGGTGCAGGGCGTGTCGCAAGGCTTTACCAGGAAGTTGACCTTGATCGGTGTGGGTTACAAGGCACAAGCGCAGGGCAGCACGCTGAATATGGAATTGGGTTACTCCCATCCCATCAGCCATAAGATGCCGGCTGGTGTCACGGTCGAGACTCCGACCCCGACGGAAGTGGTCATCAAGGGGGCGGATCGTCAAGTTGTGGGTCAGATTGCCGCGCAGGTTCGCGCGTATCGCAAGCCGGAGCCTTACAAGGGCAAGGGTGTGCGTTATGCCGACGAAGTGGTGATCATTAAAGAAACCAAGAAGAAGTAAGGTGCAACCATGAGCAATGTAGATGCACGTTTGCGTCGCGCACGTAAAACCCGCGCCAAGATTTCCGAACTGAAGGTGACGCGCTTGAGTGTACACCGCACCAACAGCCACATTTACGCGCAGATCATCGCGGCGGGCGGCGGCCAGGTGCTGGCAAGCGCTTCGACCAATGAAGCCGAAGTTCGCAAAGCGCTCAAGAGCGGCAGCAACAAGGAAGCGGCTGCCGTCATCGGTAAGCGCATCGCCGAAAAGGCCAAGGCCGCTGGGATTACCCAGGTGGCGTTTGACCGCTCCGGCCTCAAGTACCATGGCCGTGTCAAGGCGCTTGCGGAAGCTGCGCGTGAAAACGGCTTGTCCTTCTAACAGGGGTTGATGATGGCGAAATTTGAAGCGGAGCAGCAACAGACCGACGGCATGCGCGAGAAAATGATCTCGGTCAACCGTGTGACCAAGGTGGTCAAGGGTGGCCGGATCATGAGTTTTGCCGCACTCACCGTGGTAGGCGATGGTGATGGTGGCGTGGGTATGGGCAAGGGTAAGGCGCGCGAAGTGCCGGTCGCAGTGCAGAAGGGCATGGACGAAGCCCGCCGTAATATGGTCAAGGTCAACTTGAACAACGGCACGCTGCATCATGCCGTGATGGGCGTGCATGGCGCTGCCAAGGTGTTCATCCAGCCCGCATCGGAAGGTACCGGCATTATTGCTGGTGGCGCGATGCGCGCGATTTTCGAAGTGATGGGCGTGACCAATGTGCTGGCCAAATGCATCGGCTCTACCAATCCTTACAACGTGGTGCGTGCGACCCTGAACGGGCTGCAGGCCATGAATACGCCGGCTGAAGTCGCTGCCAAGCGCGGCAAGAGCCTGGAAGAAATCAGGGGTTAATGATGGCAAAGGCAAACAAGAAAGCAGCCGGGACGGTCAAGGTCACCCAGATCAAGAGCGTTATCGGCAGGATCCAGTCACACCGTGACTGCGTGCGCGGACTCGGTCTGCGCCGCATACGTCAAAGCGTGGAAGTGCAGGATACGCCGGCGGTGCGCGGCATGATCAACAAGGTGAGCTATCTTTTGAAGGTAGAAGGCTAATGAAACTGAACACTATCAAGCCGGCTGAAGGCAGCAAGCATGCCAAGCGCCGCGTTGGCCGTGGCATAGGCTCCGGCCTGGGCAAGACCGCGGGTCGTGGTCACAAGGGCCAGAAGTCACGTACCGGCGGCTACCACAAGGTAGGCTTCGAAGGCGGACAGATGCCGTTGCAGCGCCGTTTGCCGAAGCGGGGTTTCGCTTCGCTGACGCATGGTGATACGGCGCGTGTCCGTACCGGCTCGCTGGACAAGGTCACGGCTGGCACCATAGACCTGCTGGCGCTGAAGCAGGCCAAAGTGGTGCCGGCGGATGCCAAGTTCGTCAAGGTCTACCTGTCCGGTGAATTGAGCCGTGCAGTGACGGTGCAAGGACTGCTGTTAAGCAAGGGTGCGCGTGCCGCGATCGAAGCGGCTGGCGGCAAGGTCGTAGAGTAACCCTGGTGGCTAACGAAGATACATTCCTGGGCGCTGTGGGCAAGATGAGCGAGCTGAAAAGCCGCTTGCTGTTTGTTCTCGGTGCGCTGGTGGTGTATCGGCTGGGCGCGCATGTGCCGGTGCCCGGGATTGATCCGGACGTGCTGGCGAAACTGTTCGAATCGCAGAGTGGCGGCATCCTCGGCATGTTCAACATGTTCTCGGGCGGCGCATTGTCGCGTTTCACGGTGTTTGCGCTCGGTATCATGCCGTACATTTCGGCCTCGATCATCATGCAGTTGCTCACCGTGGTATCGCCGCAGATGGAGCAGCTGAAGAAGGAAGGCGAGAGCGGACGTCGCCAGATCACCAAGTACACGCGCTATGGCACGGTAGTGCTGGCGTTGTTTCAGGCGCTGGGCATCGCAATCGCGCTGGAAGGGCAGCACGGGCTGGTGCTGGAGCCGGGTATGATGTTTCGCCTGACTACCGTGGTGACGCTGGTGACCGGCACCATGTTCCTGATGTGGCTGGGCGAGCAGATCACCGAGCGCGGTATCGGCAACGGCATCTCGATCATTATATTTTCCGGCATCGTGGCGGGCTTGCCGCGTGCCATAGGCGGGACGCTGGAACTGGCGCGTACCGGCGCTTTTTCGATACCGTTGGTGCTGTTCTTGTTTGCGGCAGCGGTACTGGTGACGGGTTTCGTCGTGTTTGTCGAGCGTGGGCAGCGCAAGATACTGGTGAACTACGCCAAGCGGCAGGTTGGACGTAAGGTGTTCGGTGGACAGAGTTCGCATTTGCCGCTGAAGCTGAACATGGCCGGCGTGATTCCGCCGATTTTTGCTTCATCGATTATCCTGTTTCCGGCGACCATGGCGGGCTGGTTCGGCAGCAGTGAGCGTATGGGCTGGTTGAAGGACATCAGTTCCACACTGTCTCCGGGACAGCCGCTGTATGTCATGCTGTACGCGACGGCGATTGTGTTTTTCTGCTTCTTCTATACGGCCCTGGTGTTCAATCCCAAGGAAACCGCCGACAATCTGAAGAAGAGCGGCGCGTTTGTTCCGGGCATCCGTCCCGGTGAGCAAACCGCAAAATATATTGATCGCATCATGGCGCGGTTGACGCTGGCCGGTGCGGTGTATATCACCGGCGTGTGTTTGCTGCCGGAATTCTTGATCGTGAAGTTCAACGCGCCTTTTTACTTCGGCGGAACTTCATTGCTGATTATTGTGGTGGTGACAATGGATTTTATGGCGCAGGTGCAGGCTTACCTGATGTCGCACCAATATGAGAGTCTGCTCAAGAAGGCGAACTTCAAGGGCGGCGCCGCATTGCCGCGCTAAGGCGACATCAGCGCACATAACAAGAGGCAAAATGGCAAAAGAAGACACGATAGAAATGCAGGGCGAAGTGCTGGAAAACCTGCCTAACGCCACCTTCCGTGTCAAGCTTGAAAACGGCCATATTGTGCTCGGGTATATCTCTGGCAAGATGCGCATGCATTACATCCGCATCCTGCCGGGAGACAAGGTGACCGTGGAAATGACGCCGTACGATTTATCGCGCGCGCGGATTATTTTCCGCGCCAAGTAGTTAAGTAGCGAGTGAGTTTACGAAGCGAGAGGTGAAACATGAGAGTTCGTGCATCGGTTAAGGCGTTGTGCCGCAATTGCAAGGTGATCCGTCGCCGTGGTGTGGTGCGTGTCATCTGTACCGACCCGCGCCATAAGCAGCGCCAGGGTTGATTGCAAAACAAATGGTTAGCTGATAAAATCTTCGGCTTTTTCGATTTGCCAAATTTTGGAGTAATTGCATGGCCCGGATCGCAGGGGTAAACATCCCGAATCATAAACATGCCGAGATCGCGCTGACGGCGATCTACGGTATCGGCCGCAACACGGCCCAGAAAATTTGCGTCGCGGCAGGGGTCGCCTTGTCCACCAAGGTCAAGGATCTGACGGATGCGCAAGTCGACAAGTTGCGTGATGCAGTCGCCACCCTGAAGGTGGAAGGCGATCTGCGTCGTGAAGTTTCGATGAACATCAAGCGTTTGATGGATCTGGGTTGCTACCGTGGCGTGCGTCATCGCCGTGGCCTGCCAGTTCGCGGTCAGCGCACCAAAACCAATGCGCGTACGCGCAAGGGCCCAATCAAACCGATCAGGGCTTCCAAGTAAGGGATTGTTATGGCTAAAACCAACGTTCGCGTACGCAAGAAGGTCAAGAAGAACATCGCCGAGGGCATCGCCCACGTGCATGCTTCGTTCAATAACACCATCATCACCATCACCGACCGCCAGGGCAATGCGCTTTCCTGGGCGACCTCGGGTGGCGCAGGCTTCAAGGGTTCCCGCAAGAGTACCCCGTTCGCAGCCCAGGTGGCAGCGGAAGCCGCAGGAAAAGCCGCACAGGAGTGCGGTGTGAAGAATCTGGAAGTGCGTATTAAGGGTCCGGGGCCGGGCCGTGAATCAGCTGTGCGTGCGTTGAATGCGGTGGGCTTCAAGATCACCAGCATTTCCGATGTCACGCCGGTGCCTCATAACGGTTGCCGTCCGCCCAAGAAGCGTCGGATCTAACAAGGAGAACGATCTTGGCAAGAAATCTCGATCCCAAGTGCCGTCAGTGCCGCCGCGAAGGGGAAAAGCTGTTCCTCAAGGGCGAAAAGTGCTTCACTGACAAGTGCGCTATCGAAACACGCAATTATGCGCCTGGCCAGCATGGCCAGAAGCGTCCGTCACGTCTGTCCGACTACGGTGTGCAGCTGCGCGAAAAGCAGAAGCTGCGTCGCATCTATGGCGTGCTGGAAAGACAGTTCCGCAGTTACTACGCCGAGGCTGATCGCCTCAAGGGCATTACCGGCGAGAATCTGCTGCAATTGCTGGAAGGCCGTCTGGACAATGTGGCTTACCGCATGGGTTTCGGTGCTTCCCGCACCGAGGCGCGTCAGATCGTGCGTCACAACAGCATCAAGGTGAATGGTCGTCGCGTCAACATTCCGTCCTACCAGGTCAAGCCGGGGGATGTGGTTGAAGTGGCCGAACACGCCAAGCAGCAACTTCGTATCAAGGGTGCGCTGGAAGCAGCTGAGCAGCGCGGCTTCCCGGAGTGGATTGAGGTTGATGCCAAGGCGCTGAAAGGTACCTACAAGGCCAAGCCGCAGCGCGAGGAATTACCATCTACGATCAACGAGCATCTCGTGGTCGAGTTGTATTCCAAGTAATCAATAAGTTACCGTAAGGATAAGCTATGCAAAGCAGTCCGACTGAATACCTGAAGCCGCGTGTGGTGGATGTCGAAGTGCTGTCGCCGATGCGCGCCAAGGTTACACTTGAGCCCATGGAGCGCGGTTTTGGCTACACCCTGGGCAATGCCCTGCGCCGTGTGCTGTTGTCCTCGATTCCTGGCTATGCCATCACCGAGGTCAAGATCGACGGCGTGGTGCATGAGTATTCCACGCTGGAAGGGGTGCAGGAAGATGTTGTGGACATCCTGCTCAATCTTAAGGGCGTAGCGCTCACGCTGCACAACAAGACCGAAGTGGTGCTTAATCTCACCAAGTCGGAAGAAGGCGTGGTCACGGCAGGAGATTTCGAGGCAGGTCATGATGTCGAAATCGTCAATCCGGATCATGTGATTGCACACCTCACCAAGGGCGGCAAGCTTAGCCTGCAGGCCAAGGTGGAGATGGGGCGCGGCTACCAGCCGGTGCCGGCACGCCAGAAGCAACAAAGCGAAGAAGAAGAACATACGCTGGGCTTCATCATGGTGGATGCCTCTTTTAGCCCCATCAACAAAGTCAGCTACCAGGTTGATAGCGCCCGCGTTGAACAACGCACTGACCTCGACAAGCTGATCATGGATGTTGAGACCAACGGTGTGATCGATCCTGAGCAGGCCATTCGTGATGCCGCCCGCATCCTGATGGGCCAGCTTGCGGTGTTTGCAGATCTGGAAGGCACGCCGGCGCAGGAAGAAGTGAAGCATGCGCCGCAGATCGACCCGATCCTGCTGCGCCCGGTGGATGATTTGGAACTGACCGTACGCTCAGCCAATTGCCTGAAGGCGGAGAACATCTATTACATCGGTGACTTGATTCAGCGTAGCGAGAACGAACTGCTTAAGGCCCCCAACCTTGGCCGCAAGTCCTTGAATGAGATCAAGGACGTCCTGTCTTCCAAGGGTTTGACCTTGGGGATGAAACTGGAAAACTGGCCGCCGGTTGGCCTGGAAAAGCTGTGAGAGGGTTATCATGCGTCATCGTGTAAGCAACCGTAAATTAAACCGCACCAGCAGCCACCGTAAGGCTATGTTGCGCAACATGGCGAACTCTCTGTTGCGCCATGAAGTGATCAAGACTACGCTGCCCAAGGCCAAGGAATTGCGCAAGGTGGCCGAGCCGCTGATCACGCTGAGCAAAAAGGCGACTGTGGCCAACCGCAGACTGGCTTTCAATCGGACGCGCGACCGCGACATCGTGGTCAAACTGTTTGACGAGTTGGGTCCGCGCTACCAGGCTAGGAACGGCGGCTATCTGCGCATCCTCAAGTGCGGTTTCCGTCTCGGCGACAATGCCCCGATGGCACTGGTCGAACTGGTGGACCGTCCGGAGCAGGGCCGCTGAGGCTGTCGCTGCGGAGTAAGCTGAAACATTTAGCAAAACAAAAAAGCCGGCCTCGCGACCGGCTTTTTTGTTTTCAGGAGGCGCGTTGATTTTTCTGATGACGGATTTTGGCAGCAATGACATTTATGTCGGCCAGGTGAAAGCTACCCTGTACCAGCACAATCCCACGGCAAAAGTCATCGACTTGCTGCACGACGTGCCGAATTTCGATGCCGAGTCTGGCGCCCACCTGCTGGCCGCTCTTGCCGGGAAGTGTTTGCTGGAAGGCTCCGTGATGCTCGCGGTGGTGGATGCCGGCGTGGGCGGCCAACGTCAACCGATAGTGGTGCAGGCGGATGGCCGCTGGTATGTTGGCCCGGATAATGGGCTGCTGTCGGTGCTGGCGGCACGCGCCGCGTCCTGCCGACAATACGCCATTGTCTGGCAGCCGCAGGGACTGTCGAATTCGTTCCACGGGCGCGATCTGTTCGCCCCGGTGGCTGCGCTGCTGGCGCAACAAAAGTTGCCGCAAGACTGGCTGGAACCGCTGCCGGAACTGGCGGTTACCTTTGGTTCGGTCGATCTGCTGCAGGTCGTTTATGTGGATCATTATGGCAATGCCGTGACCGGCTTGCGTGCCAGCCAGATTTCCCAGCACGATGAACTGGAAGTCGGCGGAAAGGTGTTACGCTATGCACGCACCTTTTGTGAGTCGCCGCCAGGGCAGGCGTTCTGGTACGAAAACAGTATTGGCTTGGTCGAAGTCGCGCTCAATTGCGGTAGCGCGGCACAGCAACTCGACCTGGCTGTCGGCACTAAAGTGCGCGTGATCAGCGCTTGAGAAAGGTCCTCAGCTCGTCCTTGCCAAATGGCCAACCGATTTCGCTGCCGTCGGGCCGGGCCAGTACCGGAATGCGAGTAGCATAACGTGCCAGCAGGGTATCGTCATCGGCGATGTCGATTTCATGCCAGGTGACGTTGCCGAGGGCTTTCAGCAACTCTTGCGCCTCGTCGCACAAGTGGCAGCCGGATGTTCCATAGAGCAGGAGTTCAGTGTTCATGAGTGCCAGCGCCAAAAATAAAAGCAGGAAAATTCTAGCTCGAACGGACGTGGGGCGCATGACTTTCTTACAATGCTGCTTTGCTCCACTTTATCAGAGTCCAGCATACTTACTCAAAATTGCAACCTCCAAATTTAGCCAGCACACACAACGCAATACAATGAGTTATTTGCGCCATGCTAGAATTTGACAAGCATTGATGTCGAGGCAACACAAATAAGGGCAACCCTGATGAATGACATAGAAAACATTCAAGAACATCTCACTGCTGTTCAAAATTTGCTCGCTCGGCAAAAATTGGTAGAAAACCTCGTGCGTCGTCAGGAAATGCCGCGCCAGGATCTGGTTGAAACCCTTGTGCACAAGCAGAACCTGGCGGAATTGGAAAGGCTGCTGGAACAGCTAGCAAACTCAGTTATTGCCCGCATCCTTGAAGCTGTGCCTGACGAAGACAGACAGATCATCTGGCAGCATATTCGTGATGCGCGCAAGGACGACATCCTGCTCGAAATATCTGACGCTGTCCGGGTGGAACTGGTAGCGGAGCCAAAACCCATGAGCCAGAACATGATGATCCGGGTATTTGATCTTCATGAGGGGCGCCTGCGCCAGATTCCCATCTATAGCCGCGAGGATTTAGCAGAGGCGCACCCCATCTGGGTAGACCTGGTGGCGCCTGAGGATGAGCAGCTTGTCTGGGCACGAGAAATATTTGGCGTTCACCTACCTAATCCTAAAGAGCTAACTGACCTGGAAACCAGTGCGCGCTTCTATGTTGAAGATAACGGGGAAGTGCATTTGCATTCTAACTTCCTGCTCGATAGGGAGGACGAGTCACGTAACGTGGCGGTGGCATTTGTTTTAAACAATGGCACGCTCTTCTCGGTGCGGACTGAGGAACTCCCAGTTTTCCGCTTGCAGCGTTTGCGCGCAAAAGCACAAACCGGGTATGTATCGGAAGCCAAAGATGTATTACTCGATCTCTATGCCGCTGATGTGGAGTACTCGGCCAATGCACTGGAAGATGTATACACCAGGCTAGAAGAGGTGGGAAGGCAAGTATTCAGGTCTCACATGACCAATGAAGAGGCCGCAAGAATACTAACAAATATCTCGGAGGAGGAAGACCTCAATGGTCGTATTCGCCGCAATGTGCTTGATACCAGAAATGCGCTCTCTTTCCTGATGCGTGGAAAGCTCTTGTCGAATGTGCAGCATGATGATGTTCGTGAGATTCTGCGCGACATCGAGTCCCTGGATGGGCACACATCGTTCCTGTTTAACAAGATCAACTTCCAGATGGATGCCACAGTCGGCTTCTTGAACGTTAATCAGAACAAGGACCTCAAGCGACTGACAGTCATCAGCGTGGTGTTCATGCCGATCAATGTGCTGGCTGGCATCGGTGGCATGTCAGAATTTTCCATGATGACGCAAGGCATCAGTTGGCCCATCGCATACGGCGCCTTCATCATTGTCATGGTCGCGATAGGTATCATGACGTTTATGGGTTTGCGAGCCCTGGAACACCGAAAAATCAGAAGTCATCGCTCGGAAAATCAAACACAAAAGTTGTAATTTCTCGAAAATTTCTACTTTATGAAGGACTGAGTCTGGCGATGACCGGCGCCATGACGCTTAACTTTCTGCTGGCGACTTTTTTACTTTACCCCATGATATTTATCCAATGATGCCTCACGACATTCAACAATTCTGGCAGGAACTTATAGGCGATTTCGGCAGCGCAGCGGTGCTGTGGCAGATCATGGCCATTGCGCTGAGCCTGTTGCTGGCATGGCGCAGCAACGATTTGCTGTGCCGCAATATCATGCGGAAGACCCCGGAAACGTGGCGGGTTGGTGTGGGCGGGATCAACCGCGTGCTGTTTCCCCTGATTGCGCTTGCCTTTGTGTTCATCGGCAAGCTTGCATTGCGCCATTGGCAACATACCACTCTGCTCGCGCTGGCTGCCACGTTGCTGATTGCCATGGCCTGCATCCGGCTGACGGTGTATGCATTGCGCTATATTTTCTCGCCCAGCGGCTGGCTAAAGACCATGGAAAGCGCCATCTCCACGGCGGTATGGGTGGTCGTGGCATTGCACTTTACCGGCGTTCTGCCTGAATTGCTGGGTGCGCTGGAGGAAGTCAGCTTTGCGATTGGCAAGCACCACATCAGCCTGCTGCTGATTCTGCAGGCGGTGCTCACGGTGGTTGCCGCGCTGTTCGTGGCGCTGTGGGCGAGCCGCTTCGCGGAAAACAAGATGATGCATGCCGAGCGCATCAGCATGAATTTGCGGGTTGTGCTGTCCAAACTGATCCGGGTCTCGCTGATATTGGTGGGCGTGCTGACCGCGCTTTCCGCCGTCGGCTTCGATATTACCCTGCTGTCCGTATTCGGCGGCGCGCTCGGTGTCGGCCTGGGTTTCGGCCTGCAGAAGATTGCCAGCAACTATGTGAGCGGCTTCATTATCCTGCTCGACGAATCCTTGCATCTGGGGGACGTCATCACGGTGGATGGCCACTACGGCGTGGTTAACCAGCTGCGATCGCGCTATCTGGTGTTACGCAAACTGGATGGTACCGAAGTGGTGATTCCCAATGAAACCTTGATCACCTCGGCCGTGATCAACCACTCCTTTTCCGACCGCAAGGCGCGTGTACTGGTGCCGGTGCAGGTCAGCTACGACAGCCCACTGGAAAAGGCCATGGAGATCATGCTGGAAGCGGCAAAAAAACACCCGCGCATACTGGTCGATCCGGCATCGGAAGTACAGGTGCTGGGATTTGGCGAGAACGGAATCGACTTGCAGCTGTCTATTTGGATTATGGATCCAGAAGAGGGCTCGGCCGGCTTGAAATCCCAGCTGTACCTCGATATGTGGCGAGCCTTCCGCGAGCAAGGCATTTCCATTCCCTACCCGCAGCGCGACGTCCGTATTGTGGGCGGCGGCGAAACAAAAACTGGCGTAACATCATAATTTCGCGTAGATTAACGCTGATATTTAAATCAAGATGTAGTTGTCTCTTATTTCGTTTGGAGGACTTTGCTTAATGTATAACGGACTCATAGAAATGCCTTGGTGGGGCTATATTGTCGTAGCCCTCGCATATACGCACCTGACCATCATAGTGGTGACTGTATTTTTACATCGCTGCCAGGCGCACCGGGCACTTGAGTTGCATCCAGTGATCAGCCATTTTTTCCGTTTCTGGCTATGGATGAGCACGGGCATGGAAACCAAGCAATGGGCGGCGGTACATCGCAAGCATCACGCCAAGTGCGAAACGCCGGAAGACCCGCACAGCCCGCAGATATTCGGCATCAAGAAAGTGCTGGCGGAAGGTGCGGAACTTTTTCGACTGGAAGCGAAGAATCAGGAGACCATGGAAAAGTATGGCCATGGCACGCCGGACGACTGGCTGGAGCGTCATGTCTATGTCGGCCAATCCTCGCTGGGCATCAGGCTGATGCTGATTATCAATGTCGTCCTGTTCGGGCCGATAGGCCTGACCATTTGGGCCGTGCAGATGGCCTGGATCCCCATTTTTGCTGCTGGCGTCATCAATGGTATCGGCCACTATTGGGGCTACCGTAATTTTGCGGCGGAAGATGCCAGCACCAACATCTTCCCATGGGGCATACTCATAGGCGGCGAGGAGCTGCACAACAACCATCACGCCTACCCGGCCTCCGCCAAGCTTTCCAGCAAGTGGTACGAGTTTGACATTGGCTGGCTCTATATCCGCATCATGGAAACAGTCCGCCTGGCCAGGGTGAAGAAAGTGGCGCCGCCGGTTCGCTTCAACGCCGCCAAGACCGCGTGTGATCTGGAAACGCTGCAGGCGGTGATCACGCATCGCTTCGAAGTAATGGCCAAATATGGCTCCCTGCTCAAGCAGGCCTACCGTGAGGAGATCGGCAAGATTCATGCGGCCTACCAGCAGCATGGGCATGAAACCAGCGTGCTGGACAAGATACGGCACTTGCTGCATTTGGACGTGGAAGAGTTGCAGGATCAGGAAAAGAAGGCACTGGATGATGCGCTGGCGCATAGTAACCGGCTGCAAACCATCTACCAGCGCAAGCGCGAGTTAGCCGCATTGTGGGCGCGTTCGACCGCCAGCCAGGAACAGCTGCTGAAAAGCCTTGACGACTGGTGTCAGCGTGCCGAAGCCAGCGGCATCCAGGCGCTGGGAGACTTTTCGCGTCGCCTGCGCAGCTACGCGATGGCTTGAACAGGCCGAGGAAGCAGGAAACAACAGGCTCGTGTTGCTGAAGCGGCATGCATGCGATTATCGCGTGCATGCCGTTTTCTTTTGCAAGCCGTAATATCTTATGGTTTTGCTGCATTATTCTTCTTGCCAATCCCCTGCCTTGATGGGATTATCCGCGGCATATGGAAAACCTCACGCAGATAACAGAACTATTGCGCGCCAGCCCGATTCTATTCGCCGTAGTCAGCGGTATGTTTGGCCTGATGGTCGGCAGCTTTCTCAATGTCGTCATATACCGCCTGCCGAAAATGATGGAACGCGAGTGGAAGCGCGGCTGTTCGGAGATGCAGGGGGAAACGCCAGCCACAGGGCCGGTCTATAATCTGGTGATGCCGCGTTCGGCTTGTCCGGGCTGCGGCCACAAGATTACGGCGCTGGAGAACATTCCGGTGCTGAGCTACCTCATCCTGCGCGGCAAATGCGCCGGCTGCAAAACCCCCATCAGCGCACGCTACCCTCTGGTCGAGGCGCTTGCCGGCCTGCTGGCCGGCTCCGTCGCCTGGCATTTTGGCTTTGGGGCATCCAGTGTGGCGGCATGGTTGTTTGTCTTCGCGCTGGTTGCGCTGACGTTTATCGATTTCGATACCCAACTGTTGCCGGACGACATTACCCTGCCGTTGCTGTGGGCCGGTCTGGTATTCAACTTCAATGGCGGCTTCACCGACCTGCGTTCCGCAGTGGCCGGTGCGATGGCAGGCTATCTTTTTCTGTGGTCGGTCTACTGGATGTTCAAGCTGGTCACCGGCAAAGAGGGCATGGGTTACGGCGATTTCAAGCTGCTCGCCGCCATCGGTGCATGGTTCGGCTGGCAGCTCCTGCCGGCGGTGATCCTGCTTTCTTCCGTGGCAGGTTCCGTGATCGGCATCAGTCTGATCGTACTGGCGCGCCATGGGCGCAACGTCCCCATCCCGTTTGGCCCCTATCTGGCGATGGGGGGCATCGCTGCGCTGTTCTGGGGACATCAGTTGGCTGGCCTCTATCTGCCAGGATACTGAAAGAGGCGCTGAATTAAATGTACGTAGTTGGGCTGACTGGCGGCATCGGCAGTGGCAAGAGCGAAGCCGCCGTATGCTTCGCCGCACTGGGCGTGCCTGTGGTTGATACTGACGCGATTGCCCACCGCTTGACTGCGCCTAGCATGCCGGCTGCAGCGCAGATTGCACGGGTGCTGGGGAGCGATTGCCTGGCCCCTGACGGCGCGCTCGACCGCGCAAAACTGCGGCGCAAAGTATTTGCCGACCAAGCCGCACGCAAGACGCTGGAAAACATCCTGCATCCCCTCATCCGCGCCGCCGTCACCGAAGAGCTCGGCAAGCACCCTGACGCGCCATATCAAGTCCTCATCGTCCCACTGCTGTTCGAAACCGGAGGCTATCAGGACATTGTCAACAGCACGCTGGCGATGGATTGCAGCGAGGCAGAGCAAATTCGCCGCGCCACGACAAGAAGCGGCCTGAGCGAAGATGAGGTGCGTGCCATCATGGCCGCACAATTGCCACGCGCTGAACGCTGCGCCCGAGCTGATGACGTCATCCTGAACGACGGCAGCTTGCAGGAACTGGCGGATAAAATCCGGCAAAAGCACGAGAAATACATTAAGACTTGCACAGTTAGGCAATCAACCTCATAATCCGCCGGAAGATAACTGCATACCCGGCGATGATTAAAGCATAAAGCCCCGTGCCCAGCTACGATTACCCCTTTAATGAGCGCATCCGCACACTGCTGCGGCTGGAAGATTTGTTTGCCAAAGTGCAGCATTATCTTACCAGTGAGCACGAACTCCATCACCACGCTGCCCTGATCACGCTGTTCCAGATACTGGACGTGGTTGACCGCGCCGAACTCAAGACCGACCTGCTGCAGGAGCTGGATCGCCAGAGGATAGTCATGGAAGGGCTGCGCGGCAATCCGGCGATCGCGGAGGGTATCCTCAACGAAGTGCTGGCGGAAATCGAGCAGACGGCATCTTCCCTGCGATCTGTTGCGGGAAAAATCGGGCAATACTTGCGAGACAACGAGTGGCTGATGAGCATCAAGCAGCGTGCCAACATTCCCGGCGGGGTGTGCGAATTCGACGTGCCGTCCTACCACTACTGGCTGGGCATGCCACCGAGCAAGCGGCAACGATATCTGGAAGATTGGCTGCTGCCGCTGACGCCGCTTAACGACGCCCTGCGCATCATCTTGCATATTCTGCGCGGCAGCGGAAAATCGATCCATTACCTGGCGCCAAGTGGCGCGTTCCAGCAAATGCTGAGTGGGGCCAAGCCGGCACAGATGCTGCGCGTCGTCTTGGATGATAAGTTTGCCTGTTTCCCTGAAGTCAGCGCCAACAAATACGCCATCAACATCCGCTTCAACTGCCTGGATGGCGCGCAGCGGCCTCGACTGTGCGATTTTGACGTAGAGTTTGACATGATCCTGTGCAATCTGTAATCGGACTTCCTCCATGCAACCTGCAAGACCCCGTCTCGTCACCTGCCCGCAATGCGGCACACAGATTGAATACAGCGCTACCAATCCCTGGCGCCCGTTCTGCTCGGAGCGCTGCAAACTGATCGATCTGGGCGCATGGGCGACCGAAGGCTATCGCATCCCGGACAACCAGCCACCACAGCCAGATACCGAGGAGTAGTGCCATGAAACATGCCTGCAAACGGTTACTGATAGCATTCGGCATGCTGGCCTCCACCGCCTTTGCCGCCGATACAGTTACCGTCAGCAACGCCTGGGTGCGTGCCACGGCACCGGGGCAGGAGGTCGGCGCTGCCTATCTGGATATGAAAAGCGCGAGCGATGCCAGGCTGGCGAAAGTGGAAACTTCCGCGGCAGGCAGCGTGGAAATCCACAGCATGACGATGAAAAACGGCGTGATGAAAATGCGCATGCTGGAGGAAATGGCACTGCCGGCAGGCAAAACGGTCAGCCTGGCTCCCGGCGGCTTTCATCTCATGCTGTTCGACCTGAAGCAGCCGCTTAAGGCGGGTGAGAAGGTCTTGTTCACTTTCATCATAAAAGACCGCAAGGGCAAGGCCACGACACAGCAGGTAACCGCGCCGATCAGGGCGGGGAAAGACTAGCCGCTGGTGAAACGCAGTTGGTAGCGGCGATCACCCGCCGCCGTTTTTACGTCCAGTTGCAACTTCCAGTCGCTACGCCCGCGGATACATGCAGGCAGGATGATACGGGCGTGCCACTTGCCTGCCTCGGACAGCAGCCGGTAGCGGTTGAATCCCATCTCCATGTCCTGCATCTGGAAGCTGGCCTCGATGCTTTCCGCTGCCATCGCCACTTCCAGATCGAACGGCCGTAACGGCCTGGGCGTTTCGGAAAAACGGATGTGCAGCGGCTGCCCGTCAACCTGCAGGGTACAGCCCGCCACGACATCGATACAGCGCAACACAACCGGCGATGCCTGTCGTGAACTGCATGCCGCCAACGCCAACGCCAACACCAACACCAGCAGCAAGGCCGTAGCGATCCTTGTCACCAAGCTGATCACCAGGCCGCTCTTTGCATGCATATGCCGTGTGCGCCATGCCTCCAGGCTTCTTGTAAATCAGCTTGGGCAAGACCGCCCAATGCGTACACTGGCAGCGGATAGCTCGCGATCAGGCTGGAAAACTTGTTCCAGCCCAAGGGGGTAACGTCGGGGTGGCTTTGCGTGTGTTTGACCGGCGACAGCAGCACGAAGTCAGCCCCCAGTTCCGCCGCACGGTCCAGTTCCACCGCATTGTGACAGGAGACGCCGCACATCATGCCCTGTGGCCGGGTAGCGCAAGCCATCAGCCGCTCTGCGGAAAGGTGCACGCCATCTGCATCGACGCGACGCGCCAAAGCTTCGTCGGCGTTAAGCAACACGCGTGCCCCGTGGCGATGGGCGCGCGCTACGACCGCTGCGGCAAATTGTTCCAACGCGGCCTCTGCCAGTTGTTTTTCGCGCACCTGGATCAGTTGCAGGCCATTCCCCAGAGCTGCCTCTAAGCGCGAGAAAAATGCGCTCTCGCCCATTTCAGCCAGGTTGGTGATGGCATAAACCGGTGGCAATTGCAGCGCGGAGAGTATCGGCTCATTGGCCGGCAACAGCGGGGAGACGGTTACGGCGGCAGGATGCTGCCAGGAAAGCTGCTGGTTTTCCTTGCCGTGCGGCTCGCCCTGCCAGCGGCGCACGGTGAAGAAGTGCAGCCTGACAGTGCGCTCCGGGTAGGCGAAGGTGCGCGTGAGCCAGGGATAATATTCCGTCGCCTCGGTGCCGAGTTCCTCATGCAATTCGCGTTGCAGTGCATGGGTGGGCGCTTCGCCGGCTTCGATCTTGCCGCCGGGAAACTCCCACCAGCCGGCCCACGGCTTGCCTTGCGGACGTTGGCCGAGCAGCACCGCACCGTCCTCGCGCACCAGCACGGCGACGGCGGCATCAATAATTTCAGTCATCAATTTCAGCCATCGCCGGAGTTCCGGCGCAATCTCTGTTGCCCGGCCCAATCGCGGGCGAACTGCCATGCCACGCGCCCGCTGCGGGAGCCGCGGCCAAGCGCCCATTGCAAGGCGGCGCGGCGTGCCGGCGGGGTCAGGCGCGCAATGCCCAAGGTGCGCAGCCAATGCCGGACGATGGCTAGGTATTCGTCCTGGTCGAAGGGGTAGAAGGACAGCCAGAGGCCGAAGCGTTCCGAAAGAGAAATCTTTTCCTCGGTCGCTTCACCGGGGCGGATTTCGTCGCCAACGTAACTGGTTTGCAGATTTTCCGCCATGCTTTCCGGCATCAGGTGGCGGCGGTTGGAAGTGGCGTAGATCAGCATGTTGTCGGACGCTCCGGCGATGGAGCCGTCCAGCGCCACCTTGAGCGCCTTGTAACCCGGCTCGCCGGATTCGAAGGACAGGTCGTCGCAGTACACGATGAAACGCTCGGCGCGCGCTTGCAGCAGCTCAGCGATATCCGGCAGATCCACCAGATCATGCTTGTCCACTTCCACCAGCCGCAAGCCCTCGCCGGCAAATTCGGTCAGCAGCGCCTTGATCAGCGAGGATTTGCCGGTGCCGCGCGCGCCGGTCAGCAGCGCGTTGTTGGCCGGCAAGCCGCGCACGAACTGGCAGGTGTTGCGCTGCAGCGCCGCCTTTTGCGGGTCCACGCCCTGCAAATCCGCCAGCCTAATGACGTGCGGGTGCGTCACCGATTGCAGGTAGCCTTGCCCGTTGCGCTTGCGCCAGCGGTAAGCGCTGGCAGACCAATCCGGGGCCACCGGCACCGCAGGCAGCAGGGCTTCCAGCCTTGCCGCCAGTCGTTCTGCGCGCGCCAGCAGCGGGCTCAACGCGTCCATGCCGGCTCCCGCATTGCAGGTGAGGAGCTTGGGCTAGGTACGGTAGTCTGCATTGATCTTGACATAGTCATAGGAGAAATCGCAGGTCCACACCGTCGCTTCGGCCTTGCCGCGCCCCAGCAGCACACGCACAATGATTTCAGCCTGCTGCATCACGCGCTGGCCGTCGGCTTCCTGGTAACTCGCGGCGCGCCCGCCATGTTCCGCCACCAGGACGTCATCCAGATAAAGCTTGAGCAGATTGACGTCGAGATCGTCTATGCCGGCATAGCCCACGGCCGCCAGAATCCGCCCAAGATTGGGGTCGGAGGCGAAGAAGGCCGTTTTGACCAGCGGCGAGTGCGCAATGGCATAGGCCGCCTTGCGGCATTCCGCCGCGTCATGCCCGCCTTCGACGCGGATGGTGATGAATTTGGTCGCGCCCTCGCCGTCCCTGACGATGGCCTGCGCCAGCGTGGCGGCGACTGCTGTCACGGCATCGCGCAAGGCCAGGTAGTCGGCACCATGCACAGCGGTAATTTCACCGTGGGCGGCCTGGCCGGTGGCGACCAAGATAAGCGCATCGTTGGTGGAGGTGTCGCCATCCACCGTAATGCAGTTGAAGGAGCGATCGGCGGCATGCTTCAGCATGGCTTGCAATGCCGGCTGGGCGACGACGGCATCGGTGGCGATATAACCCAGCATGGTCGCCATGTTGGGATGGATCATGCCGGAGCCCTTGGCGATGCCGGTGATGGTTACCGTTTTGCCGCCTATCGTCACTTGTTTCGAACACGCCTTGGCGACAATGTCGGTGGTCATGATTGCCTCTGCCGCAGCCGCCCAGTTATCCTCGCGCAGGTTGGCGAGGCAGGCCGGCAGGCCGGCAACGATGCGTTCCACCGGCAGCGGCTCCATGATGACGCCGGTAGAAAACGGCAGCACCTGCTGGTCGGCGCAGCCTAGCAGCCCGGCCAGCGCTTCGCAGCTGCGGCGTGCCCGCATCAGACCGTCCTCGCCGGTGCCGGCGTTGGCATTGCCGGTGTTGACCAGCAGCGCGCGGATTTCCTCATGCGACTGCAAATGCTCGCGACATAGCTGCACCGGCGCCGCGCAAAAGCGGTTCTGCGTAAACACGCCGGCCACATGGCTGCCTGGCGCCAGTTTCATCACCAGCAAATCCTTGCGGTTGGGCTTGCGGATATGCGCTTCGGCATAACCGAGCTCGACCCCTTTCACGGGTAACAGGCTGGCGGGATCGGGGGCTGCGAGATTGACGGGCATGGCGGCTCCAAAATGAAAACTGTACGGCCAATTTTACCGCATAACCGCGCCGGTTCATGGCGAATTGACTTTCGGGCCGCGTGTGATAGTGTTGACGCTTCACGCCGAATACCTCGCGGAACCCGCATTGTCATGGCTGCTGACTACCCACCTCCAACGCCTGATGCCGCCGCTGCACCGCAGCGCGCCCGGCTGTCCGACGTCGCGGCCAAGCTCGCCTTTACCAAGAAGCTGCAGATCGTCACCAACAAGATACACGCGACCCAGCACATCGACGAAATCATCCTCGAGGTGAGCGAGGATATCCGCAGCCTGTTCGAGGCCGAACGCATCACCCTGTATGTGGTTAACGAGGACAGGACCGCCATTGTTTCCAAGGTCAAGACTGGCCTTACCGGCTTCAAGGAACTCAAGCTGGCCATTACCCCGGTGCCGACCAGCGTTGCCGGCTATGTCGCCCTGCACAAGGTCATGGTCAATGTTGTCGACGTATACAACGATGCCGAGTTGCAGGCGATCAGTCCGGACATCCGCTTCCTCAAGGAGGTGGACAAGAAAACCGGCTTCCGCACCAAGCAGATGCTGGCGTTTCCTATCGTCGATACCGAGAGCGGCGCCTTGCTGGGGGTGGTACAGGCCATCAACACCATGGACGGACAGCCTTTCCCGGAAATGGTGGAGGAAGTTGCGCTGGAAGTCGGCAAAACCCTTGCCATCGCCCTTTCCCACCGCCTGACGCCCCCCGGGCTGGCGGTCAAAACCAAGTTCGATAGCCTGGTGGCGGCGAATATCATTTCCGCCGCCGAACTGGAGCTGGCTCAACGTGCCGCGCGCAAGAAGAACAAGGACCTGGAAGATGTGCTGATCGAGGAATTCCAGGTCAAGCCAGCCGACATCGGCAAGGCACTGTCGGCATTTTTCGGGGTGCCTTATGAGCCTCACAAGCCGGACCGCGTCAAGCCCATAGACTTGCTGAGGAACATCAAGCAGGAATACGTGTATGCCAACGGCTGGCTGCCGATTGATGAAACCCGTGAGGAAGGGCTGGTCGTGCTCACGCCGGATCCGGAAAAGGTACGCAATTCGCGGATTGTCAGCAATATCTTCCCCAAACACACCAAGATCACTTACAAGGTCTGCCTGAACCGCGACTTTGCCAATTCCATCGCCCTGTTTTATGGCGGCGGCGCCACCGGCTCGGTCGATGACCTGCTCTCGTCCATGGGCGATGACGAGGAAGAAGGGGGTAGCGCGGCAGAGGATTTTTCTGCCGCTTCGGACAACGAACTGGTCAAGCTGGTCAACAAGATCATCGTCGATGCCTATAATCAAGGCGCTTCCGACATCCACATCGAGCCCTACCCGGAGAAAAACAAGACCGAAATCCGGTTCCGCAAGGACGGCTCGCTGGTGCACTACATCGAGATTCCGCCGAGCTATCGCAGCGCCCTGGCGGCGCGCATCAAGATCATGTGCGACCTCGACATCGCGGAAAAACGCAGGCCGCAGGACGGCAAGATCAAATTCAAGAAATTCGGGCCGCTGGACATCGAGTTGCGCGTCGCCACCATCCCCACCGCCGGCGGGCTGGAAGACATCGTCATGCGCATACTTGCCGGCGGCAAGCCCATCCCCCTCGATAAGCTGGGATTGAGCCCGCGCAACAACAAAAAACTCAAGGAGCTGGTGGCCAAACCTTACGGCCTGTTCTTCGTCTGCGGGCCTACGGGATCAGGTAAAACCACCACCCTGCACTCCGCGCTGGGCTACATCAATACGCCGGAAACCAAAATATGGACGGCGGAAGACCCGGTGGAAATCACGCAAAAAGGTTTGCGCCAGGTGCAGGTCAACAAAAAAGCCGGGCTGGATTTTGCCACCGTCATGCGAGCCTTTCTGCGCGCCGACCCGGATGTGATCATGGTGGGTGAAATGCGCGACAAGGAAACCGTTTCCACCGGCATCGAGGCCTCGCTTACCGGCCATCTGGTGTTTGCCACCCTGCACACCAACAGCGCGCCGGAGTCCATCGTTCGTCTGCTCGACATGGGTATGGATCCGTTCAACTTTTCCGATGCGCTGCTGGGGATACTTGCCCAACGTCTCGCCAAGCGGCTGTGCGATTGCAAGCAGCCCTACACCCCGACCCCGGAAGAAATCAAGGGCATGCTAGACGAGTATTGCGCGGAACTGAAAGGCACCGCAGCCTGGAGAAAAGACCCGGAAGCCGCGCTCAAAGGCATTTATCAGGAATGGGTGAAGTCTTTCGCCAACAACAAGGGCCAGTTCACCCTGTACAAGGCCGTGGGCTGCGAAAAGTGCAACAACACCGGCTACAAGGGCCGCGTCGGCCTGCATGAACTGCTGGAAGGCACCGACGCCATCAAGAAAAACATCCAGGAACATGCCCGCGTCGCGGAAATGTTCGCCACTGCGCTGGACGACGGCATGCGCACCCTGAAGCAGGACGGTATCGAGAAAGTGCTGCAGGGGCTCACCGACATGAAGATCGTCAGGGCGGTGTGCATCAAGTAGGCCGCAAATGGATCGCTAATCTAAATTCGCAAAATCATGGTGACTAGAGGTCTGGCGACCGGTTGAATCCAAGACCCATAACGGACGGTCGGAACAATTAAATTCATCGGATGCAAAAACAGCCCGGTGCAATGAATGGTTAGTTGATAGCCTTTAACTCAATCAAACTCTTCTTCAACAAGTCCTGAACGAGCAGAAAAATATTTGTTTTGGTCTTAGCCTCATTTTCCTTACTCACGATCAAATCCTCACCTGCTATCCAGTCCGAAGCCTCTCTTGCTCCTTTTATGAACTGGCGAGTTCCGGCTATTGATTCACCTGTTTTTCCATCGAATACTATTACGTTCATGGTCACGAAATTAATGGCTTTATTCGAGAAAAAGATCGAGCGTTGATATATGCCGTAACCAGAAAATTCCTGATTTGTTCCGAAAAATGGATCACCATATTCTGCTTCCCGAATCACGAATACTAGGTCGGCACCCGACGCCCTAGCAACCGATTGTGCTCCTTCCTTCATATGCTCCAGATCAATAGCTCCGCTCCATAGGCTTTTCACAGGCACTCCAAATTTCCCCCTGTGATCTGCACTTGCTGGTTTTACGACCACAAATTTTCCTCCACTCTGTATGAGATTGCTCGCATCATCCTCAATTTGTTGATCGATATTCCAATTAGTCACATCTAGGTCGTGCTTAGCATTAGAAAAAATAGTTGTACCCACATGACGAATTTTCAATTGATTTCCAATCAGACTGACTGCTACAACTTTCGTATTCTGTGGTTGCGACATAACTTTCTCACTACCAACGGTTGCACATCCGGAAAGTAAGACAATCAATAGTAAGACTGGCAAGAAACGCATCATTTTCCCCTTATTATTGGTTGGTAAATTTGTGGACGCTCACCATAACCGGCGTGCAAAAGCAGAGCGAAGCGGCGCTTTTACACGTCCGAGTTGAAGGCGTAGTTAGAGCGCATTTTCTGTAAGCAGAGCTTTAGCGATTCTGGATAATTCATTGCCAAGCGTCAACTGTTGATCAGCATCAAGGTGCACACCGTCGACTTTGCTGGAAGTAATGACACTGCCCGCATCGAAGAAATGGCAACCGACTTCTTCACAGACTTTCCGATACGCGGCGGCCAAGCCAACGCACTTTCTCTCCACACCTTCAAACTTCGGCGCGATCGGCCCTTTGGGTGTCTGGATGGCCGGAGGAGCAACCACCAGTATCGGAGGCACCGGCATGCCGGGCTCGATGGGCGCTGTGCGGATGGCCGTGACCAGCGCGAGGATGCCTTGAGCGGAATGCCATGCGTTGAGTTGGTGCATGGATTGAAAGTCGTTGGTGCCGAGCATCAGGACGACAAGTGCAAGCGGCGAGTGTATTTCAATTCTCTGGGCCAAACCGACCAGGCCATTGCGTCCGGGTTTGAATGGGTCATCCCAGGCAGTGCGGCGTCCGTTGAGGCAATCCTCGATCACGCGAACCTTCTCGCCGGAGGAACAAAGAGCGATTTCCATCACGCCCGGCCAGCGTTGCTCGAAAGGCAAGCGCTGGCGCGTTGTCGGAATGATGCCCCAAGACAGCGAATCGGAATAGACGAGAATGTGCTGCATGAGAGTTATGGGGTTGTGCTCTAACGTTCGAATTCACCGGCGCTGCGCGGCTTCATCGCGCAGCGCCGGTGGAATGATGGGTTGGGCGTACTGTAGTCAGCGGCAACTTGCTACCCACTCTTTAACTTCCCCTTGGGTTGCGACCTCTGATTTGAATAGCGCCAGAATCGGTCGATTGACTCCTCGAGCTCTCGGCGAGAAAACTCTCGACAAAAAGTCTTGTCGTCATATTCGAAGACAAACCTAAACCCATCCCAATTTTGCAGGAACGCCTCTTTGGTGATTCCGCCGAAGTGCGCTTGGCACTGGAACCACCCTCCCTTCGGAATGAAGTCGACTGCCTCCGCATTTACATATGCGTCTCGCGGACTGAGTAGTACATTCTGATGTGCGCCTGTGGCTTTGCACGTTATGAACGCCCGTTTGGGGGAAATGCCGTCTCCCCAATTTACTTTCAGCCGAGGTTGAAAGGCATGAATGAGGACCGGCTGGCCTTGTCCACTACTGCCCCCCAAGAACTGAGCGAAGTCCCAAGAAATTGTGCGGGTCGGTAGTTTGTACCAGAGCAAGTACTTTGAACCGTACGTTCCAGCAGCAATGGGCGTAGACAGAAATATCCAGCCGACAACTGCCACGAAAACGACAGCCATCACGACGCCAGCAATAGAAAGAAATAGCACTGGCCAAGGAGCAGCCTGAAGGAATTCCCAGGATGCAATCAACGAAATGCTCAGGCTTGTTGCGGTTACTGCGCTGATGGCCAGCCAAGCGAACAGCCTCCCAGCAGCAGTCGCGGACATTCTTTTTAGCCATTCTCCCATTCAGTCACCCTCGTTCTTGCTTCAAGATAAATGACGGTAAGGCTCCGGACGCCCAACAGTGATTATGCGGACCGGTGCGTCCGTCTAATTAATATTGAATAAATTGATGTCAGCATACCGTTTTTCTTTATATTTCCGGAAGTTACCTGAAGCCCTGTCCGTATAATAATAAGTAGCCATTACGGACGCAACCATTCATTCAGTAGAGGTGTAACTTGAATGTCCGGTATTGGCCGATATGGCAGCCAGCCAACATCAAATACACAAGACTTTGCGGCTACTCGATAAAATCACCTCCTCATTGATGTTTCCATCGAAGCAGTCTGCAAGTGTTACCATGGCGCGCCGGAATAGCGCAGAAAGGCGCCTATGAAAACCCCCAAGAGAATCGAACCGCTGGTGCAGGACGGCCTTGTCGACGAGGTCATTCGCCAGCTCATGAGCGGCAAGGAAGCCGTGGTATACGTGGTTCGCTGCGGAGAGGAAATCCGCTGTGCGAAGGTATACAAGGAGGCCAACCAGCGCAGTTTCCGCCAGAATGCCATGTATCAGGAAGGGCGCAAGACCAAGAACAGCCGCCGCGCGCGCGCCATGGAGAAGGGCACCCGTTATGGACGCAAGGCGCAGGAGGAGGCGTGGCAGAGTGCCGAGGTGGATGCCTTGCACCGCCTTGCCGCCGTTGGTGTGCGTGTGCCGCAGCCTTATAACTTCCTTGAAGGGGTGCTGCTGATGGAACTGGTGACCGACGATACCGGCAACGCCGCGCCGCGGCTGAATGATCTGGTGCTGTCGGAAGAACTGGCGCGGGAGTATCACGGCATGCTGATTACGCAGGTGGTGCGCATGCTCTGCGCCGGCATCATTCACGGCGATCTGTCCGAGTACAACGTGCTCGTCGGCAGCGACGGGCCTGTCATCATCGATCTGCCGCAGGCGGTTGACGCGGCAGGCAATAACAGTGCGCGCAGCATGCTGGAGCGTGACGTCGACAATCTAGCGGCTTACTTCGGCCGCTTTGCCCCGGAACTCCGGTCATCCGAATACGGCAAGGAAATCTGGATGCTTTACGAGGGCGGGAAATTGCACCCAGAGGTCAAGCTGACCGGTCGTGTCGTGCGCAACGAGAAGCCGGCCGATCTGGCTGGTGTCATGCGGGAAATCAACACCACGCTCAAGGAAGAAGCGGCGCGCCAGCGGCGTCTGCAGGAAGCCGAATAGCGAGCGCCTGCGCTTTTCTGGCCTGCTAAGGCCAGCGCTAAACGGCTGCTAAGCCAGCCTGCCGTGGCACTGCTTGTACTTCTTGCCTGATCCGCACGGACAGGGATCATTGCGGCCTATCTTGGTGCCTTCGCGCTCGATCGGGAACTGCCGTTCCGTAGCCGCCCCGCTGCCGTCCTGTGCCAGCGCCTCATCGTAGTCGGCATGCTGGTAGCGCACATTTTCCAGTTCGGCGGGTTTTTCCACGGCCTCTATATCTTCCTCGCTCTTTACCTGCACCATCATGGTGACCTGCGTCACTTCATGCTTGACGGTATCGAGCAAATTGGAAAACAGTTCGAATGCTTCGCGCTTGTATTCCTGCTTGGGGTTCTTTTGTGCGTAGGAGCGCAGGTGGATGCCCTGGCGCAGGTGATCGAGCGCCGCCAGATGCTCGCGCCAGTGATTGTCCAGGCTTTGCATCATGACGGCGCGCTCGAAATGACGCACCACCTCGGCGCCAGCCTGTTCAGTCTTGGCCTGATATTGCTCGTCCGCCGCCTGTGCGATGCGCTCGCGCAGGGTTTCTTCGTGCAGGTTCGGCTCTTTTTCCAGCCACTCCAATATTGGCAATTGCAGCCCGAGTTCTGATTGCAGCGCCTTTTCCAGACCGGCGGCGTCCCACTGCTCTTCCATGCTGCCGGGCGGGATGTGCTGGCTGAACATGTCGCTGATCACGTCCGTGCGCATGGCGGTGATGGTGTCGGCGATATCGGCTGCTTCCAGCAATTCGTTGCGCTGCTGGTAGATCACCTTGCGCTGGTCGTTGGCGACATCGTCGTATTCCAGTAGCTGCTTGCGGATATCGAAGTTGCGGCCTTCCACCTTGCGCTGGGCGTTTTCGATGGCGCGCGTGACCCAGGGATGTTCAATGGCTTCGCCTTCCGGCATCTGCAGCCGTTCCATGATGGCGGACACGCGCTCCGAGGCGAAAATGCGCAACAGCGGATCTTCCAGCGACAGGTAGAAGCGGCTGGAGCCGGGATCGCCCTGGCGTCCGGCGCGGCCGCGCAACTGGTTGTCGACGCGGCGCGACTCATGACGCTCAGTACCGACGATATGTAAACCGCCGGCGGCCAGCACCTCGTCATGCAGCTTCTGCCATTTTGCTTTCAGGTCGGTGATGCGTGCAGCTTTCTGTTCTTCGCTCAAGCTTTCATCGGCGCGCACCGCGGCGATTTCAGGCTCCGGGTTGCCGCCCAGCACGATATCGGTGCCACGGCCCGCCATGTTGGTGGCAATGGTGATCATCTTGGGCTGGCCCGCCTGCACGATGATGTGGGCTTCGCGCTCGTGCTGCTTGGCGTTGAGCACCTGGTGCGGCAGTTTCACCTTGTCCAACAGCGCCGAGATCAATTCTGAATTTTCAATCGAGGTGGTGCCGACCAGCGTTGGCTGGCCGCGCTGGTAGCAATCCTGGATGTCCTCCACCACCGCCTGGTATTTCTCGCGCGCGGTGCGGTACACCTTGTCCATCTGGTCTTTGCGTATGGTGGTACGGTGGGGCGGAATCACCACGGTTTCCAGGCCGTAAATCTGGTTGAATTCGTAGGCCTCGGTATCCGCCGTGCCGGTCATGCCGGCGAGCTTGCCGTACATGCGGAAATAGTTCTGGAAGGTGATGGACGCGAGCGTCTGGTTCTCCTTCTGGATGGACACCCCTTCCTTGGCTTCCACTGCCTGATGCAGGCCATCCGACCAGCGGCGGCCGACCATCATGCGGCCAGTGAATTCGTCCACGATGACCACTTCGCCATCCCGTACCACGTAGTGCTGGTCGCGGTGATACAGCGCATGCGCGCGCAGGGCGGAGTAGAGGTGGTGTACCAGGGAAATATTGGCGGCATCGTACAAACTGGTGCCGGCGGGCAACAGGCCGGCCTCGGCCAGAATCGCCTCGGCATGTTCGTGGCCTTCCTCAGACAGCAGCACCTGCTGGGCTTTTTCGTCCACGCTGTAATCGCCCGGCTCGTCGTCCTTGGGCTGCTTGGTGAGCTTGAGCGCCAGCTGGTTGATGCGGGTATACAGTTCGATGCTGTCCTCGGCCTGGCCGGAGATGATCAGCGGCGTACGCGCTTCGTCGATCAGGATGGAGTCCACTTCGTCGACGATGGCGAAATTGAGGCTGCGTTGCACCCGCTCGTCAGGGGTATACACCATGTTGTCGCGCAGGTAGTCGAAGCCGAACTCGTTGTTGGTGCCGTAGGTGATGTCGGACGCATATGCCTGCTGTTTTTCGTCGTGCGACATCTGCGACAGGTTGACGCCGACGGACAGGCCGAGGAAGTTATACAACTGCCCCATCCATTGTGCGTCGCGGCTGGCGAGATAATCGTTCACCGTCACCACATGCACACCCTTGCCGGACAAGGCGTTGAGGTAGGCCGGCAGCGTCGCCACTAGGGTCTTGCCTTCGCCGGTGCGCATTTCGGCGATCTTGCCGTTATGCAACACCATGCCGCCGATCAACTGCACATCGAAATGGCGCATGTCGAACACGCGCCGCCCGGCTTCGCGCACCACGGCAAAAGCTTCCGGCAGCAGAGCGTCAAGCGCTTCGCCGTTGGCATAGCGCTGCCGGAACTCGTCCGTCATGGCGCGCAACTGCTCGTCACTGAGCGCCTGCATCGCAGGTTCCAGCGCATTGATCTGGACTACTGTGGAGGAATACTGCTTGATCAGCCGCTCATTGCGACTGCCGAAGATTTTCTTGACCAGCGTGGATAGCATAAAAGGACACCGAATTTCCGCAACAGCGGAATTTGCATTGACAGAAGTGCTTAAGGATTTAGGGCGTAATTAACCTTGGTTGTTCAGCAGATACCTGCGTGGGTCGAGCGCAACACCATTGACGCGAACTTCGAAATGCAGATGCGCGCCGGTCGAGCGACCGCTATTGCCGACCCTGGCGATCAATTGCCCTTTCTCCACCCGGTCGCCTGCCTTGACCAGTAGAGCTGAGGCGTGGGCATAACGGGTTTCCACGCCAGAGCCATGATCAACTTTGATAAGTTTACCATAGTCCGGGGTACTCTCGGCGGAGACGACGATGCCGCCTGCCGCTGCGTAGATCGGTGAGCCGACTTCGGCCATGAAGTCCAGGCCTTCGTGAAACGCCATCTGGCCGGTAAAAGGGTCAACCCGCCAACCGAAGCTGGAGGAGTTGTAAGCGACATTGACCGGGCGTCCGCTGGGCATGGCGCTCTTGTTCAGGCTTTGCTGCAGCAGCAGCGATTCCAGGAAAGCGAGCCGTTCACTGCGCTCCCCCAGTTGCCGCGTCAGCAGCTCTATCTGCTCCTGGATGTCCTTCTCGGAAAGGTTGTATTCATGCACCATAGGGCCGCCCTGGCCGGCAGGTTTGTCAAGATTGAAGTCCTTGTCCTTGATGCCGGCAAGCTTGGCCAGACGCTCGCTCAAGGCGTCCAGGCGGACGACGCGCGCCTGGATTTGCCCCAGCTGCATGGCGAGCGCATTGAGATGCTCCTGCGGGTTGTCGCGAATGAACAGCAGCGGCTTGGTCAGCAGCGCGACAGCCTTGTCGCCTTGTTGATTGCCGCCCGCCTGTGGCAAAATGAACGTCAGCAACAGCAGCGGCGGGATGACCAGCAACGCCACCAGCAACAGCAGCGCTTGCCACAACGACAGCGTCTTAGCCTTGGCCATGCTGTTAGAAACGAAAATGATATTCATGCAATCCCCTTATTGGGCCACTTTCCCTATGCGCAGGCTAGATACCTTATGGCAACAGGATTCCACCTTACAGACCTTGTCTGCACAGGCGGAACATATCAACGCCCTGCAAAAAACCTGGGAAGCGGCGATCCCGCCTTCCCTCAAGCGGCACTGCCGCGCGGGACTCCTCACCAACCAGCGACTGACCGTATATGCGGCCAGCGGTGCGATCGCAGCCAAGCTCAAACTGCTCACCTCCAGCCTGCTGGCAAAACTCCAATCGCAAGGGCTTGAAGTTACTGCAATTCGCGTCGAAGTGCAAGTCAAATCTGAACCGCAGCAACCCGCAAAAACACAGCGCAACCTAAGCCCAGCAAGCGCCGGCGAACTGGAAAGGCTCGCCGCCACCTTGCCCGATTCGCCGCTGCGCAACTCCCTCAAACGGCTTGCGCGCCGCCGCTAACCGCAGCGCATGGAAAATCTGCTTCCCTACCTGCTGACCGGGGCCTGCACCGGGGTGCTGTCCGGCCTGCTCGGCGTCGGCGGCGGGCTCATCATCGTGCCGGTGCTTGCCTTTACCTTCGCCGCTGCCGGTTTCCCTGCCGCCCACGTCATGCAGATGGCGCTCGGCACTTCGCTGGCTACTATCATCTTTACTTCGGTTTCCTCGACGCATGCTCATCACCATCGCGGAGGCGTTAGTTGGACCTTGGTACAGCGCATCATTCCCGGCGTCATCATTGGCACTTTGCTAGGAGCTTGTTTGGTGTCGCAGATGAGCACCTTCTGGCTCAAGGGCATATTCGTGATTTTCGAATTCTACGTCGGCACCCAGATGCTGCTGGAATTCTGCCCTAATCCGTCAGGTCGGCATCCAAGTGACACTGTCATGCTCTTTGCCGGGACGTTGATTGGCTGCCTCTCCAGCCTCGTTGGCATTGGCGGTGGGACGCTTTCAGTGCCCTTCCTGTTATGCTGCAATTACCCAATGCGCCAAGCGATTGGCACCTCATCCGCCATAGGGCTGCCGATCGCAATTTCCGCCAGTGCCGGTTACATATTTGCGGGGCAAAGGATACCTGACCTGCCGTCCTTGAGTGCCGGGTTCATTTATCTGCCAGCGTTGGCAGGCATTGCCTTGTCCAGTGTCATCACCGCCCCTTTCGGGGCCTGGCTTACGCACCGGTTGCCGGTAAACATCCTGCGCAAATTGTTTGCCCTGCTGTTATATGCCGTCAGTGCGAGAATGGCATGGAGCCTGATGTGAGCAAACATGTCATCAAGGTTGAAAATCTTGCCAAGACCTTCGACTCCGTCATAGCGGTGGATAACATCAGCTTCGAGGTGCAACGTGGCGCGACGACTGCGTTTCTGGCCTTCTTTCACGCTGCCAGACAACGTGGTTTGTTGCTGCACATAGGTGAGTAATCAGAACGCCGGCTTGTCCTCGGCGCGGTTGTATCGCTCTACGCCGGCAAGTATTTCCTGCCGTGCTTCGTCCAAGCCCGCCCAGCCATCGATCTTGACCCACTTGCCTTGGTCGAGGTCTTTGTAGTGCTCGAAGAAATGCGAAATCATGTTTAGGCGCCAGGGCGCCACATCCGCGTGAGTCTTGATGTGGCTGTAAATACCACACACCTTGTCCACCGGCACCGCCAGCACCTTGGCGTCCTTCCCGGCCTCATCGGTCATGCCGAGCACGCCGATCGGGCGACAACGCACCACCACCCCCGGAATCAGGGGCACCGGCGTAATCACCAGCACGTCCACCGGATCGCCGTCTTCGGACAATGTGTGCGGGATGTAGCCGTAATTGCACGGATAGTACATCGCCGTGCCCATGAAGCGGTCCACGAAGATGGCGCCGCTTTCCTTGTCCACTTCGTATTTGACCGGGTCGCCCTGCATCGGGATTTCAATGATAACGTTGAAGTCGTTGGGGATATCCTTGCCGGTGGGCACATTCATTAATGCCATACTGAACCTCTCTTAAAAAACGAAATTATACGGTGCCGGCGGGCGGGATGCGCTATCCGCCTGGTTATCTTAATGGCTCGAAGCGTCCGCTGTAGGGATCGTAGGCTACCAGCTCGCCGGTTTCGATATCGAAATACCAGCCATGCAGCATCAGCGAACCCTGCTGCACGCGCTGCTTGATCCAGGGGAAGGTGAGCAGGTTTTCCAGCGAAACCAGGATGGATGCTTCCTCGCAGGCGCACAACTGCTCTTGCGGCGAGGCATCTGGCAATTCCGCCAGTACCCGTTCCTTGGCGCGCGTCGCGATATTGACCCAGTTGCCGATGAATTCGACTTTGGCGCCATCGGGAATGCCTTGCATCAAGGCCTGCACCCCACCGCACTGGCGGTGTCCCAGCACGATGATATGTTCCACGCCCAGCATGCACACGCCGAATTCCAGCGCGGTGCTGACGCCGTGCAGCCCGCCGCCGGTCTCGTAAGGGGGTACCAGATTGGCGACATTGCGCACCACGAACAGATCGCCGGGCTGGCAATCGGTGAGGATGGCGGGATCCACGCGCGAATCGGAGCAGGCGATCACCAGAGCGCTGGGTCGCTGGCCCTGCTTCAGTTGCCCGAACAACTCCTGATCGCGGCCAAAGTAATTTTCCTGGAAGCGTTTGAAGCCGGTAATGAATTTCGTGATATCAGCCATGTTCACTTTCCACTTTAAGTCGACACTCGTTGAGCACATCGCGCGGAATCAGCTTGAGCGCCAGAATGACCAGCCCCGGCACAATCACCAGATCATCGAGGTGGCCGAGCACGGGGATGAAATCAGGAATCAAATCGAATGGCATCAACGCATAACCCACCGCCAGTCCCAGCAGCAGCTTTGCCAGAAACGGCGTGCGCGGGTGTTTAAGCGCCAGTCGGTAGACGGCAAGTTCGGTCTTCAGCCGTGTCGCTGTTTCCCTTAGCAACCCCATTAAAGGCTGATGTCGCGTCCTGTCAGCTGCCGCATTGCCTGGCGGTACTTCTCGCTGGTTTTGGCAGCAACCTCGGGCGGCAATTCCGGGCCCGGCGCTTTTTTGTTCCAGCCGGAAGCTTCCAGCCAGTCTCTCACATACTGCTTGTCGAAGCTGGGTGGATTCTTGCCTACCTGGTACTGGTCGGCCGGCCAGAAACGGGAAGAATCCGGGGTGAGCACCTCGTCGATCAGATACAGCGTGCCGGCGTCGTCCAGGCCGAACTCGAACTTGGTGTCGGCGATGATGATGCCTTTAGTCAAGGCGAACTCGGCGGCAGCCTTGTACAGAGCGATGGCGGTATCGCGCACCTTGGCGGCAATGTCCTGGCCCACCAGTTCAGCCGCTTTGTCGAAAGTGATGTTCTCGTCGTGTGCGCCGAGTTCCGCCTTGGTGGAGGGGGTAAAGATCGGCTCGGGCAATTTGGATGCTTCCTGCAAGCCTCCTGGCAGAGGGATGCCGCACACCGTGCCGGATTTCTGGTATTCCTTCCAGCCGGAGCCGACTAGGTAGCCGCGCACGATGGCTTCGATCGGCAAGGGCTTCAACTTCTTCACCACAATGGCACGCTCTCCCAGTTGCGCCTTGTCGGCCGCATCGCTCACTGTACTGTCCGGGTCGATGCCGGTGAGGTGATTGGGGATGATATGCCCCAGTTTCTCGAACCAGAAATTGGCAATCTGCGTCAGCACCGCACCCTTGCCAGCGATGGGCGTGGGCAGCACCACGTCGAAGGCGGACAGGCGATCGGTGGTGACGATCAGCATCCTGTCGGCACCTAGGTCGTAGATATCGCGCACCTTGCCGCGGTTGATCATGGGCAGGCTCTTGATGCTGGTGTTCAGCAATGGCTGGGACATACGGATTTCCTTTCTCTCGTTATTTCGTTAATGACATGAACAGTTGCGGCAAACGCTCCGGCAGCCGCGCGATGTTGTCGATCACGGTGTAATGGTTGCCGAAAATGTCGGCCACGTATTCATCCGCTTTCGGATCGAGGTTGATGCAGTAAGTATAAATGCCTTTTTGATCCAGTTCGCGCACGGCGATGCGCGCATCCTCGATCAGCAGGCGTTCATCCTTGGTATCGATGTCGGATGGCTCACCGTCGGTCAGGATCAGCAGCAGTTTTTTGTCTGCCTGCTGGTGCTCGAGATAATGGCCGGCATGGCGCATGGCGGCACCCATGCGGGTGGAGTAGCCCGCTGCCATTGCCGCCAGCCTAGCCTTGACCTCGCCCCCCCAGTTTTCCTGGTAACCCTTGAAATGCAGGTAGCGTACTTCATGGCGGGTGTTGGAGTGAAAGCCGCCGATGGCGAACGGGTCGCCCATCTGTTCCACCGCCCAGGCCAGCAGGGAGACCGCTTCCTGGGAGAGTTCCAGCTTGCTTTGCTCGCAGCCATGCGGCACATCCGCCAGCGAAGCGGACAAGTCGAGCAGCAGCGACACCGCAACACTGCGGCCGTCGTGCTTGTGGCTCATGTTGATGCGCGCATCGGGCGTGGTGCCGCTCTTGAAGTCGATCAGCGAGCGGATGGCAATGTCGAGATCAAGCTCCGAACCTTCCTCCTGATAGCGAATGCGCACCTTGTGCTGCGGCTTGAGCAGGTCGATGATTTTTTTCAGCCGCTTGGCCAGCGCGCTGTGCTTGGCCAGCAGCTGGTCGATAAAGGCCGGATCGCCTTTGGGATGCAGGTGCTCGTATACGCTCACCCAGTCGGGACGGTAGTGCTGGCTGGCGTAATCCCATTCCGGGTAGAGGCGGGGCGGCAGTTTGCTGTCCTCGTCCTGCTCCGCGCGTTGTTGCCGGGTGGGCCTGGTTGCATCTTCTTCCTCGTCGCCCGCTTCGATATAGCGCCACATCAGGCGGTTGTCGTCGCGGTAATCGACTTCCGTGTCCGCAAACCACATCTTGGCGCTCTGGTCGCTTTGCACGCGGGTTTCGGCGATGTAGTCCAGGCCCAGTTGCACCATGTCGTCGGTACGTGTCGCGCCGGCAGCCATGATTTCATGGAAGCGGGCGACGTACTTGAGCAGTACCGGGCTGGTGTAGACATGCGCCGGGTCGAGCAAGGCGCGCGACAGCATGTAAAGTCGATGACGGATAGCCGACCAGCCTTCCGGGCAGGTACCCTCTTGTGGAATCGGATGCAGCGCGCACCAGAGATTACGCAGGCCGGGGTATTCGCGCATGGCCAGGGCTTCGACGCGTGCATCTTCGAATACCTCCACCGCCATGCGCTGGAACGGGCTGAAATTGTCGGCCACCAGCCAGGTCGTCCAGCGCTGGTGCGCTGTGACATGCGCCAGCAATGCGCGGTAGCGGTCGATGCCGCGTACGCCATCGGGCGTGTCGTCGTACACATCCGGCAGATGGAGGCCGATGTTGTCCAGATAGGGCACCGGCTTGCGCAGTTCGTCGAACGCCAGCGAGTACGGCATGAAATTGGTCTGTGTTGTCCACAGGCCGCGCAAATACAGGTCGAGCTTGCGCTCGTGATCGGTCAGCAGCGTGCCATGCCGCTCGCGTTGAAGCACGGCGCGGCTGTCGGCCGATTGCAGCAGGAAATAATCGCATTGCCGCTCAGGGTCGTTGGGGTAGGCCTTGATGCCGTAATCCACCCAGTTGCGCAAGCCGCCCAGCGTGATCTGGCTGAACAGGAAGGGCACGCTCTTGAGAAAATCCGGCAGGCAGGGGCTGCTGTACATGGAGTCTATGCCATGCACCTTGGGGCTGGTGCGCACCATGGTTTGCCATACCAGCTGCAGGTACTCGCTGAACAGGGTACTGCTTTCCAATGCGCGTGCGGCGGCCGCCAGACTTTGCAGAAATGGCGCGATGGCTTTGGCGTTGGGGGTGCGTGCCAGCCTGTGGGTGAATTCCACCACCTGCGGCATGACCGCTTCGCCAAGCTGGGCCGCCACATCCGGCATTTCTTCCAGATACGCCAGCACCGGCTCTTCGCCACGGCCCATCTTGCAAACAAGGTGCGCGCCGTCGATATAGGCGGTGATGCCCTGAGCGGAAAGCTTGCTGCGGGCATAGGCCAGACAGTCGTCGAATACGCTCTGCACGCGCGCAAAACCGCAGCCCAGCGCCTCGCGCTCTTGCTGTGTGGCCATTACTGCGGTTTCCATGGCGGCACGCGCAATCAGGCAAAAATGGCGTCGATGGCGTGGTCGAGAGTGTCGCGGATATCCGCGTCGTCCGTGATGGGGCGGACCAGCGCCATGCGGCAGGCGTCAACCGGGGCGATACCTTTGTTGATCAGGGTGGCTGCATACACCAGCAGGCGGGTGGAAATGCCCTCATCCAGGCCATGCCCCTTGAGGTTCCTGGCCGCCTCGCCGATGCGCACCAACTGGGCGGCAAGCGCGATATCGACACCAGCTTCCCTGGCCACGATGCCGGCTTCGAGCGCGGCCGACGCATAGCCGAACTCCATCGCGGCGAAGCGCTGCTTGGTGGATTGCTTGAGGTCTTTGATCAGGCTTTGATAGCCGGGATTATAGGAAATCACCAGCTGGAAATCCGCGTGTGCCGTCACCAGTTCGCCCTTCTTGTCCAGCGGCAGGTTGCGCCTGTGGTCGGTCAGCGGATGAATGACCACGGTCGTGTCCTGGCGCGCCTCGACGATTTCATCGAGATAGCAGATCGCGCCGTAACGCGCGGCCAGTGTCAGCGGGCCGTCCAGCCAGCGCGTGCCGTTGGCATCCAGCAGGTAGCGTCCCACAAGGTCGGAAGCTGTCATATCCTCGTTGCAGGCCACGGTGATGAGCGGCTTGCCCAGCTTCCAGGCCATGTGCTCGACGAAGCGTGACTTGCCGCAGCCGGTTGGCCCCTTCAGCATCACTGGTAGCCGCGCGGCGTAGGCTGCTTCGTACAAGACGACTTCATTGCCTTGCGGCTCATAGAAAGGCTCGTCGCTGATCCGGTACTGATTGATGTCGAACTGGTTGCTCATGGGGCCCTCACTATCGCACGCCAGAGAGTCCTGGCTTGTTCGAGAAAAAAGCCCCTGCCGGAGATGGGTAGCAGGGGCTTTTCTGTTACAACCTTAACGCTACGCCTGTTACTTGTGCACGCCCAGCTTTTCACGCCAGCCCGGATAGAGCTTGTCGGCGTCGCCCGGGAAGGATTCGAACGCACGCGCGAACTCCTTGTGCTCCTTGGCATACTCGATCGGATCGGCGCCCGATTTCCAGCACTCGTAGGACTGGCGCAGGGAGGTCGCGCCGGCCGCCGGGCTATCAATGTGGCCATAGGAGCCGCCACCAGAGGTATTGATGACGTTGCCGTGGCCCAGGTTCTCGAAGAAGCCGGGCAGGCGCAACGCGTTCATGCCGCCAGAAATGATGGAGGTGGTGGGCTTCATGCCGTACCACTTCTGGTAGTAGATTGGGCCCTGGCACTCGTCACGTTCCAGCATGTAACAAATGATCTTGTCGGAGTGCTCACCCTCCATCTTGCCATAGCCCATGGTACCAACGTGGATGCCGGAAGCGCCTTGCAGACGGGCAATCTTGCCCAGCACAAATGCAGTGTAACCGCGCTTGGCAGAAGGCGACGTAATCATGCCGTGCCCTGCGCGGTGATAGTGCAGGTACTGGTTGGGGTATTGGCGACGCGCCGTGGTAATCATGCCCGGGCCGCCCACAAAGCCGTCCACCAGGAAAGCCACTTTGTCTGCATCGGGGCCGAAAGTTTCCAGAATGAAATCGGCACGGTGCAGCATTTCGTAGTGGTCGTCTGCGGTAATGTTGGCAGAGAACAGCTTGGCCTGACCGGTTTCATCCATGGCGCGCTTCATCGAGTCGTAAACCATGGGATACACTTTTTTGGCCGGGCAAAATACCTGGTTACCTTGCGGTTCGTCATTCTTGATGAAGTCCCCGCCCAGCCAGAATTGGTAAGCCGCCTTGGCGAACGGCTCGGGACGCAGACCCAGCTTCGGCTTGATGATGGTACCGGCGATATAGCCGCCATCCTTGAGGGGGCGACCCAGAATGCGCCACATGTCGGAAATATCCTTGGACGGGCCGTCGAACAACTGGATAGCACGTTCGGGGAAGTAAATATCGTGAATCTTGCCGTGCTCGATGTCGCCCATGCCCTGGTTATTGCCAATCACCAGGGTCAGGATGGACACCATCATCATGCGACCGTCGGTCATGTTGCGGTCAAACAAATCCAGAGGATATGCGATGCGCATATCCTCGGTGGCTTCATCGATGTAATACACTAGTGCGTCTACGCCCTTGGTGAAGTCATCGGTGGTGCTTGTTTCCACATTGGTACCGGTGGAGGATTCCGCCGCGAAGTGTGCCGCGGCTTCGAGGTAGCCATGGCCAGCCTTGGGCTTCATCTTGTAGGCCACCAGAATGTGCTTGCCACCCTTGATCAGATCCGCCTCTTTGAGGCTGAGATCCGCATAACGTGCTGACTGATCCATTGCATTATCCTCTCATCTATAGGGTTTAGTGATTCCGCCGGAACGTCACTTTAAGTTGTGGCAACCTTCCTGACAATGCGCTCAAGCTATGTGATGTACTATACCGGCACAATTTCATAAGTAACAGTCAATATTTTTGACTGTTATGATAATATTTTACTTATGCTACATTTCACCCTGCGCCAATTAAGAGTGTTTGATGCAGTGGCGCGCCACCTGTCCTTCTCACGCGCAGCTCAAGCTTTGCATCTGACCCAGCCGGCAATTTCCATGCAAGTCAAACAGTTGGAAGAATCTGCCGGATTGCCGCTGTTCGAACAATTGGGCAAGAAAATCTATCTTACCGAAGCCGGTCGCGAGTTCCATCATTACTGTCGCAACATTCTGCAGCAACTTACGGAAGCCGAAGCCGTGCTGGACGAACTGAAAGGCGTGGAGCGCGGCAAGCTCACCATCAGTGTGGCGAGTACTGCCAGCTACTTTACCCCGCAACTGCTGGCGCGCTTCTGTCAGCGCTTCCCCAAGGCCACGGTCAGCCTTAACGTCACCAATCGCGAGCACCTGCTGCAGTTGCTCGCGCACAACGAAACGGACATGGTGATCATGGGCCGCCCGCCCGAAGGACTCGACTTGGAGGCGGTGTCGTTCATGGGAAACCCGCTAGTCATAATCGCTCCGGTCAGCCACCCGTTGGCAAATGCGCATGACATCCCGCTGTCGCGCCTCGCCGAAGAGACCTTTCTGGTACGCGAGCAGGGCTCCGGTACTCGCATTGCCATGGAACGCTTCTTTGCCGACCAAGGCATACACCTTACCACCGGCACCGAAATGAGCACCAATGAGGCGATCAAGCAGGCCGTTCAGGCTGGCATGGGGCTAGGCATCCTGTCTCTGAACACCATTGCGCTGGAGCTGGAAACCAAACGGCTGGCGGTGCTCAACGTGCAGAACTTTCCCATCCAGCGTCACTGGTACGTGGTGCACCGCAAGGGCAAACGGCTCTCGCCGGTGACGCGGGCATTCAAGGCGTTTTTGCTGGAGCAAGACGTTCAGCCGCTGCCCTGACAAGAGAAAGGGCCCCGCGGGGCCCTTTCTCTTGTCTTTACTTTGACATTACTTCGATATGACTTTGATAGGGGATAGAAGGCTTATCCCAGAAGCTTTTTGAGCCAGCCAAACAATCCGCCGCCTCCGCCTCCAGCCGCGCTATCAGCCAGTGCGCGCAGCTCAGCAGCAGCAGCAGCCGGCGAATCGGCGCCGTAGATTGCTGCACCAACCACCACCAGATTGGCACCTGCCTTGACCACTTGCTGAATCGTCGCTGCCTTCACACCACCAGCCACAGAAATCTTAGCGTTCAAGCCCAATCCGGCGATAGCAGCCAAGTCAGCAAACGGTGTCTGGCCAGCAGCCTGTTGATCCAGGCCGGTGTGGATGCCGAGAATATGGGCACCCAGCTTGACGACTTCTTTGGCGCGCGCCGTCTTATCTGCAACATTCAACAGGTCGACCTGTGCTTGCTTGCCGTAGGCATTGGCAACGTCGATCACGCCTTTGATGGTACCCGTGTCAGCAGTGCCGAGCACGGTACAGATATCAGCACCGGCCTTATAGAAAGGCTCTGCTTCGTAGTAGCCGGCATCCATGGTCTTGAGGTCAGCCAGAATCAGCTTGTCTGGATGTGCTGCCCTGAGCGTCTTGACGATGGCAATACCGTTGTACTTGAGGCAAGGGGTGCCGATTTCAAGAATGTCTACATGGGGAGCTGCCAGACCGGCCAGCCTTACTGTGGCGTCGAAATCCAGCGAATCTAGTGCGAATTGAATTAATGGCTTTGCCATGGTACGTCCTCCACTTGGTTAAGGGGTTATTGATGTGATTACAGACTTATTATGGTTTGGTTACGGTCTTATGATACATTTTTTCTGGCTTTTCGACACTTTTCATACATCATTTACCACCGATTCTCCATAACACAGAGCAACCTAGGAAGCCCCGGCTTATTTGATAATCGCCGCCAATTCGCCCTTTTGGTATCTCCCGGCCATGGTTTCGCAGGAAAGTGCCTTGATCTTGCCGGCTTGGCCGGCGCAGCCGAAGGCTTCAAAGCGCGCCTTGCAGATACCCCTCATGGCCGCGGTAGCGGCAAGCAGGAACTTGCGCGGGTCGAAGTCCTTGCGATTTTCAGCCAGGTGCCGACGTACCGCTCCAGTGGATGCCATGCGCAAATCGGTATCGATGTTGACCTTGCGCACGCCGTGCCTGATGCCCTCGATAATTTCCTCGACCGGCACGCCGTAGGTCTGGCCCATGTCACCGCCAAAGTCGTTGATGATCTTCAGCCATTCCTGCGGTACGGAAGAAGACCCATGCATCACCAGATGGGTATTGGGGATGCGCGCATGAATTTCTTTGACGCGGTGGATGGCGAGGATTTCACCGGTGGGCGGGCGGGTGAACTTGTAAGCGCCATGCGAGGTGCCAATGGCGATGGCCAGGGCGTCCACGCCGGTTTTCTTTACAAAGTCGGCAGCTTCCTCCGGATCAGTCAGCATTTGAGAGTGATCCAGCTTGCCCTCGGCGCCGTGGCCATCTTCTTCCCCGGCCATGCCGGACTCCAGGGAACCCAGACAACCCAACTCGCCTTCCACGGACACGCCGACGGCGTGTGACATTTCCACCACCTTGCGCGTTACTTCGACGTTGTATTCATAGCTGGAAGGAGTCTTGGCGTCCTCCATCAGGGAGCCATCCATCATGACGCTGGAAAAGCCGGAACGGATGGCCTGAATGCAAATGGCCGGGGAGGCACCGTGATCCTGGTGCATGACCACCGGGATATGCGGGTAGGACTCCACGGCGGCAGCCACCAAATGCCGCAGGAAGGCTTCGCCAGCATATTTGCGGGCGCCGGCGGAGCCTTGCAGAATCACCGGGCTGCCGACTTCATCGGCCGCCTGCATGATGGCGTGGATCTGCTCCATGTTATTGACGTTGAACGCGGGCAGGCCGTAGCTGTTTTCCGCCGCGTGATCGAGTAGTTGTCGCAGTGATACGAGTGCCATGGCTATCTCCTCAAAGAATTCCGACGAATTCCAGCGTTCCAGAAATCAAGTCTTGCTGTGCTTGTGCTGGCCAACGCACACAATCTTCATGGTGTTAGTGCCGCCCGACTTGCCGATCGGCTCGCCGATGGTGAGCAGGATCAGATCGCCATCCTGCACCGCACCGCGCCGGCACAGTTCGTCCTCGGCGGCTTGCAATATTTCATCTCGATCAGTACTGATCTGATCAAAAGGAAACGGATAAACCCCGCGATAAAGCGTTAGTTTTCTGCGGGTTTCACGTTCCGGGGTCAACGCATAAATAGGCGCTAGCGGGTTGGAGCGCGATACCCACTTTACCGTCGAACCGGACTGGGTGAGCGAGGCGATCGCTCTCACCTTGAGATGACCCGCCGTATAAACCGTCGCCATGGCGATGGCTTCATCGACGTGCACTATGGCCTTGTCCTTCTGATCATACTTGACCCCTTGGTCATCAAAATCTTTTTCTGCTTCCAGACATACGCGGTCCATGGCGAGTATCGATTCCACCGGATAATCACCGGCCGCCGTTTCGGCGGACAGCATCACGGCGTCGGTGCCATCCAGCACGGCGTTTGCCACGTCCGATACTTCCGCGCGCGTTGGAATCGGGCTGGTGATCATGGACTCCATCATTTGTGTCGCAGTGATCACCAGTTTATTGTGGGCCCGCGCCTCACGTATCATGCGCTTTTGCAGGCCGGGCACAGCGGCATCGCCGACTTCGACGCCGAGATCGCCGCGCGCGACCATAATGGCGTCAGAGGCTATGATGATCTCTTCCAGTGCATCAATGGCCTCGGCGCGCTCAATTTTGGCGACGATGCTGGCATAGCCGCCGGCCTTGCGCATCAGGTCTCGCGCCAGTTGCACGTCAGCGCCGCTGCGCGGGAAGGAAATGGCGAGGTAGTCCGCCTCCAGCGCTGCTGCGGTCTTGATATCCTTGCGGTCCTTGTCGGTCAACGCTTCGGCAGACAGGCCGCCGCCCTGGCGGTTGATGCCCTTGTTGTTGGACAGTACGCCGTTCAGGTTGACGGTGCAAAAAATTTCCGCGCCACGCACGTTGTCGACGGTCATCACCATGCGTCCGTCATCCAGCAGCAGAACAGCCCCCGGCTCAACATCCTTGGGCAGTTCCTTGTAATCAAGACCGACGCGTTGCTGATTGCCCAGTTTGCAGTTGGCATCCAGAATGAACTTGTCGCCGGCAGAAAGGCTGATCTTGCCATTCTCGAACTTGCCGATGCGGATTTTCGGGCCTTGCAGGTCGCACAATACGCCAACTGGCCGGCGGTGCTCCAGCGCCAGTTCGCGCACCAGTTCGGCCCGATTGATGTGGTCTTGTGCCGTACCATGGGAAAAATTCAGGCGCACCACATCCACGCCCGCCTCTATCATGCGGTTGAGCACTTCGCGGCTGCTGGTTGCCGGGCCCAGCGTGGCAACGATCTTGGTCTTGCGTCGTATCACTTAGTTTCTTCTTCTCAAATGAAAATAGGGCATGCAGGGCGAAAATCGCCCTGCATGCCAGTGCGCCAGGTTGGGATTAACTTTTGGCGCGTTGTTCAAGGATTTCTACGGCAGGCAGCTTCTTGCCTTCCAGGAATTCCAGAAAAGCGCCACCGCCAGTGGAAATGTAAGATACGCGATCACCGATGTTGTACTTGGCAATGGCCGCCAGGGTGTCGCCACCGCCCGCAATGGAAAAGGCCGGACTTTCGGCGATCGCCATGCCGAGCGCTTTGGTGCCTGCGCCAAACTGGTCAAACTCGAATACGCCCACCGGCCCGTTCCAGACGATGGTGCCGGCCTGCTTCAGGTATTCGGCAAAAGTGCTGGCGGTTTCCGGGCCGATGTCAAAAATCATGTCATCGTCGGCAATATCGGCGACGCTCTTGATGACGGCGGGCTCGCCGGCATCCAGCTTTTTGCCGACCACCACGTCGGTAGGCACCGGGATCGAGCCGCCCTTGGCTTGGGCGGCTTCGATCAGACGCTTGGCCTCTTCCACCAGTTCGGCCTCGTACAACGACTTGCCGACGTTATAGCCAGCCGCCTTGATAAAGGTATTGGCGATTCCACCGCCGACGATCAGCTGATCGACGACGTGGGACAACGACTCCAGCACCGTCAGTTTGGTCGAAACCTTGGATCCGCCAACGATGGCCACCAGCGGGCGCGCCGGGCTTTGCAGCGCCTTGCCGAGCGCGACCAGTTCCGCTACCAGCAACGGGCCGGCACAGGCCACCGGGGCGTATTTGGCGACGCCGTGCGTCGATGCCTGGGCGCGGTGCGCGGTGCCGAAGGCATCCATCACAAAGATATCGCACAGCTGCGCCATCTCCCAGGACAGGCGTTCTTCATTGTTGTTTTCGCCGATGTTGAAGCGTACATTTTCCAGCACGCCGACTTCGCCGGCCTGCAGTTGCTCCAGGTCTTTCTTGCCGTTTCCCAGCCAATCCTGATAGAGATTGACCTTGCGGCCCAGCAGCTTGCCCAGACGATCCGCTACCGGCTTCAGGCTGTCCTTGTCGTTATAGCGGCCTTCCGTCGGACCTTCCTTGGGGCGCCCCAGGTGCGACATCAGCATCACCTTGGCACCCGCCCGCATGGCAAACCTGATCGTCGGCAGTGAAGCACGGATACGGGTATCGTCGGTAATGCTGCCGTCGTCCGCCTGCGGCACATTGAGGTCTTCCCGGATCAGGACGCGTTTGCCCCTGAGATCGAGCGCGGTCATTTTGATCACGGACAAAGTTGCTGCGGAATCTTCCAGGAATTCATCAGCGCTGCTGCAGCACTCCTCATGCCGGCAGAAAAGCCGCAGCAGTATACACTTGGCCTTGAGGTACAGATCAGTCATTTTGCTCACGGACATGCTTGCCCCCGGCTTTACTTGGCGTCCATCAAGGCGACCGCAGTATCCATCATGCGGTTGGAGAAGCCCCACTCGTTGTCATACCAGGACAGCACTTTCACCAGGTTCCCCATGACGTTGGTCTGGGTGGCATCAAAGTTGGAGGAGGTCGTGGTGTGGTTGAAGTCGCTGGAAACCAGCGGCTCGGTGTTGTAGCCGAGTATGCCTTGCAGCGCGGGGCTTTCGGAAGCGGCCTTCATGATGCTGTTGATTTCTTCCCTGGTGGTATCGCGACTCGCGATAAAGGTCAGGTCAACCACGGACACATTGGCAGTCGGCACGCGGATGGCGAAGCCGGACAGTTTGCCGTTCAATTCCGGCACCACCAGGCCAACCGCCTGCGCGGCGCCGGTCTTGGTCGGGATCATGTTCAGCGCAGCGGCGCGGGCACGATACAGGTCGCTGTGGTAGACATCGGTCAGCACCTGGTCGTTGGTGTAGGAGTGTATGGTGGTCATCAGGCCACGTTCGATGCCCAGCTTGTCGCACAGCGGCTTGACCAGCGGCGCCAGAGCATTGGTGGTGCAGGAAGCGTTGGAGATCACCGTCATGCCCGATCTCAGGATGTCTTGGTTGACGCCATATACCACGGTGGCATCGCACTCGTTCTTGTCGGCCGGAGCGGAAATGATCACCTTTTTGGCGCCGGCGGTCAGGTGCGGGGTGCATTTTTCCTTGTTGCGGAACACGCCCGTGCATTCCATCACCACATCGACGTTGAGTTCCTTCCACGGCAGTTCGGCCGGGTTGCGCATGGCGCAAACGCGGATTTTGTCGCCGTTGACGATCAGGTTGTCGCCTTCGACGGCAATGACGCCGCTGAACTTGCCGTGCACGGTGTCGTGGCGGGTCAGGTGGGCGTTGGTTTCTGCGTTGCCCAGATCATTGATGGCCACAATCTGGATATCCTTGCGGCCAGACTCGTACAGGGCACGCAAAATATTACGACCGATACGGCCGTAACCATTGATTGCGACACGAATTGCCATTGCTAACTCCTTAATGCAGGAAAGGGCGCCTCAAGCAGTGAAGGCTACGCCATTCCCGTATGCGCTCCGCATTGGAGCGCGGGAATGGCGATTCAGGGGATGCTGTCAGCGCCGCTTACAGCACCGACTTCGCGGTATTCACCACATTTTCAACCGTAAAGCCGAAGTGCTTGAACAACACGCCGCCAGGGGCAGATTCGCCGAAGGTATCGATGCCGACCACAGCACCTTCCAGACCTACATACTTGCGCCAGAAGTCGCTCACGCCGGATTCGACCGCCACGCGCTTCACGCCCTTGGTCAATACGCTGTCCTTGTAGGCTTGGTCCTGGCGGTCAAACACGTTGGTGCTGGGCATGGAAACCACGCGGGCTTTCACTCCCTGCTCGGCCAGTACGGCTTGTGCCTTGACTGCCAGATCAACTTCGGAGCCGGTTGCGATCAGGATCACGTCGGCTTTGCCGCCAGCGGCTTCAACCAATACGTAAGCGCCCTTGCGCATGTTGGCGATTTGCGCGTCATCATGCTTAATGAAGGCGACGTTTTGGCGGGACAATACCAGGCTGGCCGGACCATCCTTGCGTTCCACCGCGGCAACCCAGGCCACAGCGGTTTCAACCGAATCGCTGGGGCGCCATACATCCATACGCGGGATGTAGCGCAAACCGGCCGTGTTCTCGATCGGCTGGTGCGTGGGGCCATCTTCTCCCTGGCCGATGGAGTCATGGGTCAGCACGGCAATCGTGCGCTGCTTCATCAAGGCAGCCATGCGCAACGCATTTTTCGCATAGTCGGAGAACATATGGAAAGTGCCGCCAAACGGCAGGAGGCCGCCATGCAGCGCCATGCCGTTCATGATGGCGTACATGCCGAACTCGCGCACACCATAAGAGATGTAGTTGCCCGGCGCTTTACCGCTCACGTGCTTGCAACCTGTCCAGTTGGTCAGGTTGGAGCCGGTCAAGTCGGCGGAACCGCCGAGGAATTCAGGCAGTACTGCGGCCAGGCCATTGATGGCGTTTTGTGAAGCCTTGCGCGTGGAAATGGCTTCGGCTTTTTCATTGACTTGCTTGATGAACGCATCGGTGTGCGCTTTCCAGTTTGCCGGTAAGTCGCCAGCCATGCGGCGCTTGAACTCGGCGGCTTCTACCGGGTAAGCCTTGGCGTACTCGGCAAACTTGTTGTTCCACAGCGTTTCATGGCCTTCGCCCTTGGTGCGGCAATCCCAGCCATCGTATACATCCTGCGGGATTTCGAACGGCGGATGGTTCCAGCCGATATTCTTGCGGGTGTCCGCCACTTCCTGGTCGCCCAGCGCAGCACCGTGACAATCGTGTGTGCCCTGCTTGTTGGGGGAGCCTTTGCCGATAATGGTCTTGCAGCAGATCAAGGACGGCTTGTCGGTAGTCTTTTTTGCTTGCTGCACAGCCGCTTCCACCGCGACGGCATCATGGCCATCCACGTCGGAAATGACATGCCAGCCATAAGCCTGGAAACGCTTGGCGGTGTCATCGGTGTACCAGCCTTCTATATGGCCATCGATGGAAATGCCGTTGTCATCCCAAAAGGCGATCAGCTTGCCCAGCCCCCAGGTGCCAGCCAGCGCACAGGCTTCGTGAGAGACGCCTTCCATCATGCAGCCATCACCCATGAACACATAGGTGTGGTGATTGACAATTTCATGACCGGGGCGGTTGAACTGGTCAGCCAGCAACTTTTCAGTCATGGCAAAACCAACGGCGTTGGCAATACCCTGACCCAGCGGGCCGGTGGTGGTTTCAACGCCGGGCGCATAGCCGTATTCCGGGTGCCCAGGGCATTTTGAATGCAATTGACGGAATGTCTTGATTTCATCCATCGGCAAGTTGTAGCCGGTGAGATGCAGCAACGAATAAATCAGCATGGAGCCGTGGCCATTGGAGAGCACGAAGCGGTCACGATCAACCCACTTCGGGTTGGCCGGGTTGTGACGCAGATGGTGGTTCCAGACCACTTCAGCGATTTCCGCCATACCCATAGGCGCACCCGGGTGACCGGAGTTGGCCTTCTGAACAGCATCCATCGCCAAAGCGCGGATGGCATTTGCTAAGTCATTACGAGTTGCCATAATCATCCCCTCTAGTCATATCCAAAGATAAATATCCCTGCTCCGCACATGTGTGGGGGGCACGAAGAATTTTGTGTGTCCGGAAGTTTCCAAACGCGAACAAATGGTTACAGCATATTTTTATTGTAAATGTCGCGCAAGGCCGGTAACTATTATTCCCCAGTTGTGCTGTTTGGGCAATAGCTCGCGCCGCATGGCCCCGGTCACGACTTGCGCCGTTACTCGCTTTTCCACTTGATGGAACAGCCGATGCTGGAAATTTGCTCCCGCGGGCCGTTGCCCGTTTGCGCGATTTGCTTCATGGCTTCAAACAAATCGCGTCGTGCCCCTTCGGGTGCGGTGTCCTTGCGCGACTCGTCAAAACGGCCACGGTATTGCAATTCCAGCTTGTTGTTGAACCCGAAAAATTCCGGCGTACACACTGCGCCGTAGGCTTTGGCGATGGCTTGCGTTTCATCTATCAGGTAGGGGAACGGGAAATCAAATTCCTGGGCGACCAGTTTCATATTGTCAAACGAGTCATCCGGGTAATTGGCCGCGTCGTTGGACATGATACCGACGGCATTGACGCCCAGCGACTTCAGCTCCTTGAGGTCGCGCACCAGACGCGGGCGGATGGCCTTGACGTAAGGGCAATGATTGCAGATGAACATCACCAGCAAGCCGTTGGGGCCGCGTATCTCGTCCAGGCTCCAGATTTTGCCGTCCACGCCGAGCAGCTTGAAGTCCGGGGCTTTCCAGCCGAAATCGCAGACAGGCGTTTGCAGACTGACCATGATCAAGTGTCCTTTTACCGTTACAATTCCACTCGATTCTAACATTCATTTCGGCAATCAAAACCCATGTCCGCACCGCGCTTTTTCTGCCCCGTCAATCTCGCCCTTGGCGCCACCGTCAGCCTGACCGATAGCGCTGCACACCATGCTTCGCGTGTCCTGCGCCTGAAAGCGGGCGACGCGTTGACCCTGTTTAACGGCGATGGCAACGACTATGCAGGCGAGATTCTGCGCATCGGCAAGGAGGGGGTTGCCGCCAAGATCGTCGGCATGGCGGCGGCTTCGAGCGAATCCCCACTGCGCGTCACCCTGGCGCAGGCGATCTCCAGCGGAGACCGCATGGATTTCACGTTGCAGAAAGCGGTGGAACTGGGTGTTGCGACCATACAACCGCTTGCCGCCGAACGCAGCGTGGTCAAGCTCGCAGGGGAAAAAATCGCGCGCCGGCGCGAGCATTGGCAGAATGTTGTCATCTCTGCCTGTGAGCAATCAGGGCGCGCCACCGTGCCGGCCGTGCTGTTGCCGCTGCCTTTGCTGGACTGGTTGGGAGCGCGCGAAGAGTTCGCGCTCAAGCTGATGCTTTCCCCAAGCGCGGAGCGCACGCTGCATGATCTGCAAAGCCCGGCAGGCCCGATCTGCCTGCTGATCGGCTGCGAAGGCGGGTTTTCGCCGCAGGAACAGCTGGCTGCCACCAGTTGTGGCTTCACACCGGTAAAACTGGGCGCGCGCGTGCTGCGCACGGAAACAGCGGCACTGGCGGCATTGGCGGCGATACAGACCGCATGGGGGGATTTCTAAAGCAACAGCCTTATTGCGTAATGCGCATAATATAATTATAATTATGCGCATTACGCAATAATGGGGTTTACCATGCCTCTCGGGCTGGCCATACGCCGCCGCCGCAAGGCGCTCGGCCTCACCTTGCAGGAGCTTGCAAAGCGCGTCGATGCGGACACCGGCAACCTGTCGCGCATTGAACGCGGGACCCAAGGCTTATCCGAGGCTATGTTGCGGCGGCTTTGCGCGGCGCTCGACTGCACCCCGGCGTTCCTCTATGCCCATGCTGAGGCGGCCGCCGGCGCATCAGCGCAGTCCGGCCCACGCCTCAGCCTGCTGCAGCCGCAGGAGTTCGTACGCTGGTTTCGCTCCGTCGCGCCTTACATCCATGCTTTTGGTGGCCGCACCTTTGTCATCGCATTTGGCGGTGAGGTGGTGGATGACGGGCAGTTTGTTGCGCTGTCGCACGATCTCAACCTGCTTGCCAGTCTGGAAGTACGGTTGGTGCTGGTGCATGGTGCGCGCCCGCAGGTCGAATCCCGTCTCAAGCGCGCCAAGCTGGAAGCGCGTCTTGTTGGCGGGCTGCGGGTGACCGATGACGAGGCGATGGAGGCGGTAAAGGAAGCCAACGGCTCGATTCGGGTGGAAATCGAGGCGCTGCTTTCCATGGGGCTGGTCAACTCACCGATGGCGGGAGCGGATATCCGTGTGGCCAGCGGCAACTTTGTCACTGCCCGGCCGCTCGGCGTGCGCGAAGGTGTGGACTTGCAGCATACCGGCGAAGTGCGCAGGATCGACGCCGTGGGCATCAGGAAACGGCTCGATGACGGCGAAATGGTGCTGCTCTCTCCGCTTGGCTATTCGCCTACAGGCGAGGCATTCAACCTGTCGCTGGAGGATGTGGCGGTCAGTGCTGCCATTGCGCTGGATGCGGATAAGCTGATTTTTCTGATGGATACGACGGGTGTGCATAATGTGCGCGGGGAATTACTGCGCGAAATGACCGCGGACAAGGCCAGAAACTTGCTGCGTCATGTGCAGAAAAGTGGTTCGCAAGCCATCAGCGAAGATGAAACCTACTATTTGCCGGCCGCCATCAAGGCTTGTGAGCATGGCGTCGCCCGCACACACCTCATTTGTCGCCATACCGACGGCGCTATTTTGCAGGAACTGTTTACCCATGACGGGATCGGCACCATGATTACCGAAATGCCGCTGGAGACCATGCGTGAAGCGGATATCGGCGACGTGGGCGGCATCCTGCAACTGATAGAGCCGCTGGAAGCGGAAGGGATTCTGGTGCGGCGCGGACGGGAGCGGCTGGAAATGGAAATCGACCATTTTCATGTCATGGAGCACGATGGATTGATTATCGGCTGCGCGGCGCTTTACCCTTTCCCGGACGAGCGTAAGGCGGAGCTGGCCTGCATGGCGGTACACCCGTCGTTCCGTGGCGGCGGACGTGGCGATCGTCTGCTGCATTATTGCGAAGATCAGGCGCGCAAGCGTGGCATCCAGTCGCTGTTCGTGCTTACCACGCGCACCGCGCACTGGTTCATCGAACGCAACTTCAAGGAGGCCGGCGTGGAGACGCTGCCGGACGCACGGCAAAAGCTGTACAACTATCAGCGGCGCTCCAAGGTATTCATCAAGCGCATTTGAGGCGGGACGAGCGGGCACGGCCGCTCGTCCCTGATGATGCTATTCGAGATTGGCGTGTAACGCGCGCATGCCTTCTTCGGTAAGCCCTTTTTCATGCACGATGTGAGAAACGATGGCTTCCAGAAACACCAGGGTGGATAGTTCAAATACAGTGCCCATAGGCATGCCGTGAACTATGCCAAAGCTGTTTTCATCGCCGGCGCCGATCTGGCAGACCAAATCGGCTATGTCTGCCATGGGCGACTTGCCTTTCATGGAGACCACTGCGATCTGCGCGCCCATCGATTTTGCCTTTTTGACCAGTGGCATTAATGTCTCTGTGCCGCCGGAACCAGAAACTACAATAAACAAATCGCCGCTCTGTATGCTCGGGGTGACAATTTCACCCACCATGTAAACCTTGTAGCCACAATGTACCAGCCGCATCGCGAAAAATCTTGAAACCAAGCCAGAACGGCCTGCCCCCGTGATGAAAATGCGATTGGCCTTATCAACGGCGGATACGATCTTGTCAACCAAGCCGTCATCGGTAGCTTGAAGTACACTTGAAATTTTGTTTAGGATAAGTTCCTGATGCATGGCTATTCACCTCTTAAAATTCTTGATTAACATTCCCACCGCGCAGGAAATCTGCCGCACAAAAAAATTAATCCACCATGCCGGGTCAGATGCGAACCGAGATGGTGGATATTTGCTTAGGCTTAGACTAACGCTTATGCGGCATCAGCCAGTGCGCGGAGTTCAGCAGCAGCAGCAGCCGGCGAATCAGCACCGTAGATTGCCGCACCGACGACCACCAGGTTAGCACCTGCCTTGACCACTTGTTGAATCGTGGCAGCCTTCACCCCACCAGCAACCGAGATCTGAGCGTTCAGGCCCAATGCAGCGATAGCAGTCAGGTCAGCAAAAGGTGTCTGACCGGCAGCCTGTTGATCCAGGCCGGTGTGGATGCCGATGATGTGCGCGCCCAGCTTAGCCACTTCCTTCGCCAGTGCCACTTTATCCGCAACATTGATCAGGTCGACCTGGGCCTTTTTGCCGTATGCATTGGCGACGTCGATCACGCCTTTGATGGTACCCATGTCGGCAGTGCCAAGCACGGTGGTGATGTCGGCACCTGCCTTGAAGAAAGGCTCCGCTTCGTAGTAGCCGGCGTCCATGGTCTTGAGGTCAGCCAGAATCAGCTTGTTAGGATGGGCTGCTCTGAGCGTCTTGAGCATGGCAATGCCGTTGTACTTGAGGCAAGGGGTGCCGATTTCAAGAATGTCTACATGAGGCGCTGCCAGGCCGGCCAGCTTTACTGTGGTGTCGAAATCCAGCGAATCTAGTGCGAATTGAATTAATGGCTTTGCCATGGTACATCCTCCGGTTGATTAAGGGATATTGCTATATTTTCTGAGAATACTAATGCTATTTTAATAGCCGCCGCCATCTTATAGTGCAGATGGATCAGATGTCAACGCCGAGCCACCCGGCTGGTTTAAGAGGTGGGTGGCTATCGGAATCAAACCAGCCCCGACTTACGTCAGTGCCAGTTTGATTTCAAATCAAGTCTCAGGTTAAAGCTTTTCTGCCAACGCCTTTTCCAGCTTGTTCTGATCCACAACGAAGCCACGAATACCTTCAGAAAGCTTTTCGGTAGCCATCGCGTCTTCGTTCATTTCATGACGGAATTCGGCTTCGGTAATGGAGGCCGGGCGCTTCTTGGTAGCACCGCCATCGCTGAGAACGCGCTTCAGAACCCCTTCTGTGGCTTGCAGTTCTTCCAGCAGGGCCGGGCTGATGGTGAGACGGTCAACGCCAGCCAAAGCGACAATTTCACCAATGTTGCGGAACGACGCGCCCATCACCGTGGTCTTGTAGCCGTGCTCCTTGTAATACTGATAAATATTGCGCACGGAAACGACGCCCGGGTCAGTTTCAGCAGTGTATTCAGTGCCGGGGTTCTTGGCTTTGTACCAGTCCAGAATACGGCCGACGAATGGCGAAATGAGTGTCACGCCAGCCTCGGCACAAGCGCGCGCCTGAGCGAAACCGAATAGCAGGGTGAGGTTGCAGTGGATGCCTTCGCGCTCAAGGACAGCCCCGGCCTGAATGCCTTCCCAAGTGGAGGCCAGTTTGATCAGTACACGGTCGTTGCTGATGCCGGCTTCGTTATACAGGCTGATCAACTTGCGCGCTTTTTTCAGCGAGGCCTGGGTGTCGAAGGACAGGCGTGCATCCACTTCGGTGGAGATACGTCCCGGAACCACCTTGAGAATTTCCATGCCGATACCAACCGCGATCTTATCGGCAGCATCCTGTACCTGCTGCTTCTTGCAGTTGCTCTGCCCCTGAGCCCAGTCGATGGAATCACCGATCAGTGCGGTATATTCCGGCAGGGTTGAGGCTTTGAGTAGCAGGGAAGGATTGGTGGTTGCTTCCTCCGGCTGAACGCGGCGGATGGCATCGACATCGCCGGTATCGCCGACGATGTTGGTCATGGATTTTAACTGTTCTAAAAGTGTGGCCATCATTATTCCTTCCATGTAAGGTTCATGCAAAACACCCACCCTAAGTGAATTTTCACCTGGCGGGTAATAAAATAGTGGATTGGGCTAGCACCTCCGGCAGGATGAACATCCCGAAGACTGCATCAACGCCCGAAATGAATACTACACAACGCACGAAATTAATGCAACGGTGAGGCTCTTTCCATCCCTTACATAGGGGTCTTGCGCCAATGCAAAACAGGGTGATTATCACGGGCTGCCAGAAAGGTGAAATCCGTATAAAATAGCCGCATACACGTTCACCCTACGGGAAAGTAAATGCTTACAGCAACCACCGCCGCGCAGAAGGCGCAGACGCTGGCCGAAGCCCTGCCTTACATCAAGCGCTTCTTCGACAAAACCATCGTCATCAAATACGGCGGCAACGCCATGACCGAGCCCAAGCTGCAGGACAGCTTTGCCAGCGACGTGGTACTGCTCAAGCTGGTCGGCATGAACCCTGTGGTGGTGCACGGCGGCGGCCCGCAAATCAACGACATGCTTGACCGGCTGGGCAAGAAGGGTGAGTTCATCCAGGGCATGCGGGTGACCGACGAAGAGACCATGGATGTGGTCGAAATGGTGCTGGGCGGCCAAGTCAACAAGGATATCGTCAACCTCATCAACCGCCACGGCGGCAAGGCGGTCGGCCTGACCGGGCAGGACGGCAATTTCATCCGCGCCAAGAAGTTGCTGATGTCGGACAAGGACAATCCTGACCGCATGCTGGACATCGGCCAGGTAGGAGACATCACCGCCATCGATCCCAGCATCATCGAGTTCCTCGACACCGGCGACTTCATCCCGGTGATCGCACCCATAGGCGTGGGCACGGAGGGCGAAACCTACAACATCAATGCGGATGTCGTTGCCGGCAAGCTGGCCGAAATCCTTGGTGCGGAAAAGCTCATCCTGCTCACCAATACGCCGGGTGTGCTGGATAAAGACGGCAAACTGCTCACCGGGCTGACTCCTAAGCAGATCGACGATCTGGTAGCCGACGGCACGCTTTCCGGCGGCATGCTGCCTAAAATCAGTTCGGCGCTGGACGCGGCGCGCAGCGGCGTGAAGTCGGTACACATCATCGATGGCCGCGTCGAGCATGCCCTGCTGCTGGAAGTGCTGACAGACGAGGGCGTTGGCACGCTTATCCGTGCTAAATGATCCGTGCCAAATAAGCATGATGACGGGGCGAGCGGACGTGTCTGGATTTTCGATCTCGATGACACCTTGCACAACGCCAGTGCGCATGTTTTTCCGCACATCAACCGCGCCATGACGGATTACCTGATGACGCATCTTGATCTAGGCGAGCAGGAGGCCAGCCAACTGCGCCGCCATTACTGGACCAAGTACGGCGCCACCCTGCATGGCCTGATGCGCCATCACGGCACTGACCCTCACCATTTTCTGCACCATACGCACCAGTTTCCGGAACTGCAGAATATGGTGCTCAAGGCCCGCGGCTTACGCGCCGCCCTGCTCAAGCTGAAAGGGCGCAAGGTGGTATTCACCAACGCGCCGCTGGCATATGCCGAACAGGTGCTGCAGCTGCTCAAGGTGCGCGACCTGTTCGAGTCCTTGTTCAGCATCGAATCCACCCGCTTTCAGCCCAAGCCTTCCATCCCGGGCTTCCGGCTGTTGCTGAAGATGCTGCGCGTGCAGGCGACACGCTGCGTGATGGTGGAAGACAGCCTGCCCGCTCTGCGCACCGCCCGCAGGCTGGGCATGAAAACCGTTTACGTCAATTCCAACGCCAGACGGCCGAGCTACGTGGATGCACGTATCGGCAACGTATTGGCTCTCCCCCGAACCAACTTGTAAGGAACACCATGGCTACCAAACCCGGCGAACGCAAGCAGCAAATCCTGGAGACCCTGGCAAAGATGCTGGAAACCCCCAAGCGCGAGAAAATCACCACCGCCGCGCTGGCCGCCAAACTGGACGTGTCCGAAGCCGCGCTCTACCGCCACTTTGCCGGCAAGGCGCAGATGTTCGAGGGGCTGATCGAATTCATCGAGCAAAGCCTGTTCGGCCTGATTAACAAGATCACCGGCGAAGAAACCGACGGCCTCAAACAAATCCGCCGCATCCTCACCGTGATGCTGCTGTTCGCCGAGAAGAACCCCGGCATGACGCGCGTGCTGATCGGCGACGCGCTGGTGAACGAGGATGAGCGGCTGCAACTTCGTATCAACCAACTGTTCGATCGCATCGAGTCCACGCTGAAACAATCTCTGCGCATTGCCGAAACCCAGAGCAGCCGCAAGCTGGAGCCGGAAGCCCAGGCCAATCTGCTGATCTGCTTCGTCATTGGCCGCTGGCACCAGTTCGCCAAGAGTGGTTTCAAGCGCAAACCGCTGGAGTTCATGCAACCGCAACTGGCGCTGCTGTATGGGTTGGAGGAGTAGTGTTCCTAGTCTTATCCCGTAGCTAGGCGTAGGATGCAACCTGGTGCTCAACATAAGGGATTACCCTTAAAGCTAATCAGGAATTATCGTGGAACTGCATGATTTGGGGTTTTTGAAGGCGATAAAAATCAAGGACGACTTGGCGGAGTTTATCGTCAATGATGGAGTGGAGTTCGATCTGCCCATGGTTGATGTGTACCATAATTGGATAACAACACATTTGACTGCCCCATGCTTGGTGCTGGTCAATAAAATGAACGCATATACCTACACTTTTGAGGCACAGAGAATCATTGGAACCCTGCCGGCAATCAAAGCAGTTGCGTTTGTTGTTTACAACAGAGTTAGCGAGATAACCACAAATAATCTGGCGGCGATGCCTAGAGATATCGCATGGAACAAAAAAATATTTGATAACAGGGAAGAAGCAATAGCATGGCTGGAAAGCCAGCGCTAAGTTATAACCAAACGGGATAGTTCATGCCGGCCTTCTCCAGTCCTGGCCCGGAGACAAAACCGGCCACCAGTTTCACATAGGAGGTGGAGTTCACAGCAGACCGCGCTCCGCAAACGACAGCGCAGCATTCCCGGCAATTACAAAATGGTCCAGCACCTGCACATCCACCAGCGCCAGCGTGTCCTTGAGCGCCTTGGTCAGCACCTCATCGGAGCGGCTGGGCTCGGCGACGCCGGACGGGTGGTTATGCGCTACGGGTAAGTTGTATGGCATTGATTAACACCATAGTATGTCCATGCTATGGACATCACATTGGCTAGGGGTGGTCTGCTTTGATTCATGAATCGGTGCAGGGGCGTAAATGGCGCGTTTGCTGCATATTCGGTTTGAACCGCATATCGTCGAGGTGGTCGACGGTGTGATGAGTTACATGCCAAGCAAAAGCGGTCGGGTTATCAATGATCTACCGCAAATCTTCTTCAGCGACGGGATGCCTTGGCAGGAAGCGAACCTTTGGGCAATGGAGCGTGCTACGGCACGGGATGTTTCAATCAAAACTGTTCAGGCCAACATGGTCGCGTTGCATCACTACTGCAACTGGCTTGAGCGCGAGAATGTCGATTGGTTGGAGTTCCCAGTCAGGAAGCAAGATCGCTGCATCGTACGCTATCGCGGTGCATTAGTTGATGTACGGGAAGAAGGGCTGCTTGCCCCATCTACTGTCACCGCACGCATGAACAGCGTCATTTTCTTCTATCGTTGGGTCTTGGAAATGGGGCTGTTTTCGCCAGAGTCTCCGCTGTGGGTAGATCGCTCAGTTAAGATAAGCTATTTCGATAAAGTAGGCTTCGAGCGGTCTCTGTTGCGAACCACCACTGACGTGTCGATCCCCAATCGGCGTAGACCTGGTGAGCGGCTGGAAGATGGCTTGCTGCCGGTCTCCTTGGAGGATCGAGACCGAATTCTTGCACTGGCGCGAGATAATGCAAGTCAGGAACTGTTTCTCATGCTTTCGTTGGGGTTTTTCACGGGGACTGGCCTTGCATGAAGCAGTATTTAACGTTGTTGCTGATTTGGTGCACATTGTGGTTAATGTGATCGCAAGAAAATTGGGGCACTCAGAAATTGAGATAAAGAAAATTGAAGGGTTAATTTTCTGGCTGTTGCTTAGCCTGTTTATTATTTTCCTATTTGTACTGACCCTTAAATATAGCTGAGCCTTCCATGTTCATGCTCCCGCGGCACCAGACAGAGCCTAACCCATCCATCAAGCGGGACGCGCTAAAGCGCGCCCCTTATGTCAAACGTTGACCGGCTGCTTTGTCTCGATTGCTGTCGGTATTGAGCAGATGCGTAGTATGGACATGGAACTACAGAAAAAACGCCTTTTGCGTGGACACTAGGCGGCACACTCTAAATGCCCAGTTTCTCAGCCACTCACGCACTGTCCATAGTGATGCATAAAACCCGTACGGTAGAAAAATCACTGCCGCGGCGTTGTGATGCAGCGCGCGCTTGACCACCTCCCGCGGATACACCGAAGTCTGCGTCAACGTGCCGGCGAATAGCTCCTCCTGTCCCGTCACCCGGTGCCGCGCATCCAGAAACAACACCACGAACACCTCGCGCGCCAGCCCGCCCAGCTTCAGACGCAGATAATCCCGCACCTGCTGCGGCGAAGTGAGCGCATCGCGTTGCCCCATTTCTTCCCGCAGCGCCCGCTGCGACATCTCGAAAATCGCCTGCAACTGGGCGTACTTGGTTTCTCCCATGCAGGGCACTGCGGTGAGTGCCTGCCGGCTGGCGGCGAAAATGCCGTTCAGGCCGCCGAAGCGCGTGAGCAGTTCGCGCGCCAGATCAACCGCGCTCTTGCCCTGCATGCCGACGCGCAGGAAAATCGCCAGCAATTCGGCATCCGACAGCACCTGCGGCCCTTGCGCTAACAGCTTCTCCCTAGGCCGTTCGCCTTCCGGCCAATCCGTAATCGCCATTGCCGCGCCTTTCGTATAGAATTGAACGGGTTAGCTACCAGCGCATAATTATGACTCAATCTTCCATCAAACGCCTGCTGCTCGGCATCACCGGCGGCATTGCTGCCTATAAGGCCGCGGAGCTGCTACGCCTGCTGATCAGGCAAGGCATCGAAGTGCAGGTGGTGATGACGCAGGCGGCCTGCCAGTTCATTACCCCGGTCACGCTGCAGGCGCTGTCCGGCAAGCCGGTGTTTACCGATTTGTGGGACGACCGCATCGACAATGGCATGGCGCACATCGAGTTCACGCGCGATACCGATGCCATCCTGATCGCACCGGCCAGCGCCGACTTTATCGCCAAGCTGGCCCACGGCGCGGCGGATGATCTGCTCTCCACCATCTGCCTGGCGCGCGGAGCTTGCCCGCTGATGGTCGCCCCGGCGATGAACGTGGAAATGTGGCAACACCCGGCAACGCAGCGCAACCTCGTGCAACTTCAGCAGGATGGCGTACTGATGCTCGGCCCGGATAGCGGCGAGCAGGCCTGCGGCGAAACCGGCATAGGGCGCATGCTGGAACCGCAGACACTATTTGAAGAGATGGAGGTCGCGCGCCAGCCCAAGCTGCTGGCCGGCAAGCGCTTGCTGGTCACCGCCGGCCCGACGTTCGAGGCGATCGATGCTGTGCGCGGCATCACCAATTTGAGTTCCGGCAAGATGGGCTATGCCATCGCACGCGCCGCCAGGGAGATGGGCGCGGAGGTCACGCTGGTGAGCGGCCATAGCCATCTGGAGCCGCCACACGGGGCGAAGTTCTTCAAGGTGACCAGCACCCAGCAAATGCTGGGGGCAGTCATGGAAAACATCAACGGCCAGGATATCTTCGTCAGCGTTGCTGCAGTGGCCGACTACTACGTGCTCAACCCGAGCGAGCAGAAGATCAAGAAGGATGCGCATATCCTCACGCTGGAACTGGCACCCAACCCTGACATCCTGGCCAATGTAGTCAACCTGCCCAACGCGCCTTTCTGCGTCGGCTTTGCCGCGGAAAGCGAGAATCTGCTGGAATACGCCGAACACAAGCGTCGCCGCAAGAGCCTGCCGTTGCTGGCCGCCAATCTGATCCAGGATGCTTTCGGTGGCGATGAGAGTGAACTGGTATTGCTCGACGACAAAGGTGCGCACCCTTTGCCAAGAGCGCCTAAGCTGGTTCTGGCGCGGCAACTGTTGCGCCATGTGGTCAGAATGATGGACGAAAATAAAAAGCCGGAACGAAAGAAATCCAAGGAATAACGCGCAATGGCACTCAAAATCGAACTCAAAATCCTGGATGACCGCCTGCACCACATGATGCCGGGTTATGCCACGCCTGGTTCCGCGGGGCTGGACCTGCGTGCCTGTGTCGAGCATGTACAGACGCTGCAACCGGGCGATACCGAACTGATTCCTACCGGCATGGCGATCCACATTGCCGATCCTGGCTATGCTGCGATGATCCTGCCGCGCTCCGGGCTGGGACATAAACATGGCATAGTGCTGGGCAACTTGGTCGGGCTGATCGATTCCGATTATCAGGGCCAGCTGTTTGTCTCATGCTGGAACCGCAGCCATACCCCGTTTATCCTCAACCCCATGGAACGCATCGCGCAATTGGTCATTGTGCCGGTGCTGCATGCCGAGTTCAGCGTGGTCGAGTCATTTGACGAGAGCGCGCGCGGCGCGGGCGGATTCGGCAGCACGGGGAAGCACTAGACCGCGGCTGATTTTGTTGGCTGGTTTTGTTGATAGCCCAGCCGGTTTATGGTATAAAGGCGGTTTTTCGAATTTCGGAGACACCAAATGGCACGAGTCTGTCAGGTCACCGGCAAGAAGCCGATGACGGGAAACAACGTTTCCCACGCCAACAACAAGACCAAACGCCGTTTCCTGCCCAACCTGCAATATCGCAAGTTCTGGGTGGAAAGCGAAAACCGCTGGGTCAGCATGCGCATCACCAATGCCGCCCTGCGTACCATAGACAAGAACGGCATCGACAGCGTTCTGGCGGACATGCGTGCCCGCGGCGACAAGATATAAGGAACTGAATCATGGCTAAAGGCGCACGCGAAAAGATCAAGCTGGAATCCTCCGCCGGTACGGGGCACTTCTATACCACCACGAAGAACAAACGTACCATGCCGGAAAAGATGGAAATCAAGAAATACGACCCGGTGGTGCGCAAGCACGTACCTTACAAGGAAGCCAAGCTGAAATAAGCTTCTTCCCGGATGCAATCCAGATACCCCTGCGCAAGGGGTATTTTTTTGTCCGGCTATTTTTGGTAGGCCCAGTAAGCGCGTGTCCGCAAGCTATGGCGCGATGCGGTTGCGTTGGGTCTGCTGAGGAATGAGGAAAATTGTGACAATCCCCTTAAAAGCAGCATGAAAAGGATGCATATCTCTGCCCTTTTCAGGGGTTACGTGACCAAGTTTGCAAGAAAACAGAATGATGTCCGGAAACATATCTGATCTGTGCACTTTGTCAGAATTTGACTGGTCGGGGTGAGAGGATTCGAACCTCCGGCCTCTACGTCCCGAACGTAGCGCTCTACCAGGCTAAGCTACACCCCGACTGCCGAGTCAATAAGTACGGCTGACCGCAAAGGTAGCCAATTCTATCAGAGCTTTCTGGTATTTTGAATCCGGGCTTCTGGTCTCAATAAATGGCTTTGTCCAACTCCTGTCCAAATGGGGGTTGTATGGCAAGTATCCGTAAACGTGCCGATAAATGGCAAGCACGAGTAATTCGCAAAGGGGTTCAACCAGTCACACAAACCTTTTCAAATCGTTCTGATGCCGAAAAGTGGTCTCGTGCAGTAGAGCGTGAAATTGACCTTGGTGTTTATGTAATCCGAACAGATGCTGAACGTAGTACCTTTGGCGACCTATTGAAACGTTACCGTGAAGAAGTATCTCCAACCAAGCGAGGTGCTGTCATGGAGGTGATCCGATTGAATGCGATGGAGGGCAGAGAAATTGCAAAAGTATCACTAGCTCAGCTTACCCCTCGAACCATAGCAACTTACCGTGATGAACGGCTCAAGCAAGTTTTACCCGTCACCGTAAATCGTGATCTGGATGATATATCCGCAATTCTTAACCATGCTCGTAAAGAATGGGGTATTCCAGTTGCAAATCTTGTAGCTGAAATTCGCCGCCCATCCCGAGGTAAGGGTAGAGATCGTATCCTTGAGCTTGAGGAGGAGAAGCGTCTATTTATGGCGTTGCAAGGTGGGCGTAATGAACAGGGACGATTTGTTGGTGGCACCCGTAATCCTTGGGTGAAACCAGTAGTTCAGATAGCACTGGAAACCGCAATGCGTCGAGGAGAACTTCTCTCGTTGCAATGGAAGAATATCAACTTCACAAAACGTACAGCATATCTGCCACTTACAAAGAACGGCGATGTAAGGGTGGTGCCTTTGTCCCAGAAAGCCATGCAAATTTTGCAATCACTCCCAAGAGCAATATCCGGCAAAGTATTTCCGCTGTCAGCTATGGCCCTTCGCAAAGCTTTTGAGAGAGCATGTGTCTATGCGGGAATTGAAAATCTGCACTTTCATGACCTTCGGCACACAGCCACAACTAGGCTTGCTGGGAAACTGCCTAATCTGATTGAGCTAGCTGCTGTAACAGGCCACAAGGATGTGCGGATGCTTGCAAGGTATTACCACCCCAAGGCGGAGGATATGGCTCTTAAACTAGGTTGATTTTTGACAGGCGGAGCAGGTTCATACCTTGTATCCGCCTGTTGGAAAGGCTAGCGGCTTAGTTCTTAACCGGATAATAAGGCGTAGCAACTTCGCTACACATAAATCCCGGCACTTGCATCGACCAAACACTCCAATGAGTTAACTTCTCGATCTGCTGTGCATAACGGTCTGGGATATAGTGGTCATCAATCCAGTGCTCAATCTCTATTTCTTCCACACCAAGCCTTGATGCTGCATTTTGAACACCACCCATGCGTTCCATGACACAACTTACATCATTTGAGGTTTCCTGTATCTGAGGATTGCCGGTTCTGGGGTTGGTTGTTATTAGCCCTGGCAAGTAGTCTTTCAGAGCAACATAATTTATCGGTGGATATATCGTGTTACTCATAGCAAGGCCTCACAGTCTCTAACTTCACACCAGCCAACTCCGCTAGCTTCTTAGCCATTTCGTATTTAGGTACATTGTTTGAGTTGATCCAGTAATGAACACTTGAACCTGAGACTCCTAACAGGCTTGCTACCCTAGTTGGGCCACCTGCTTTTCTAACCGCAAAACGTACTGCATTATCAAAGTAACTTATCATGGTTTTTCTCCTTTTTTAATAGTTATTTTGGAGAGTTTTCTTTCATCTCTCTATCATATTTTAAGCGATAGACGAGTGTATTTTGATTAGTAACAGTAGGTTAGAAATATGCGTGGCGACGATGACTGCCACCATTGATCTTTTCTGAAGGAGAGGCTTGGGTATTGCAGGCTTTGCATCGGTTTGACTTGCCGCAAAAACAACCAATAATCCGGGCATTGCAACGCTACTTTTGATCTGCGGAGCAGGAGCGCTTTCGCTGTTTATTACGTATATATATAT
>Ga0208566_1000082_pt1 | contig 68057 bp, 64 predicted proteins | sample PL_2010_150m_FD_184159 | JGI IMG/M metagenome (GOLD analysis project Ga0208566, IMG submission 184159) | Freshwater microbial communities from Powell Lake, British Columbia, Canada to study Microbial Dark Matter (Phase II) - PL_2010_150m... | ecosystem: Environmental > Aquatic > Freshwater >...
CGGGCATGGCGGGGGCGATCCTGACCAAGATCGACGAAGCGCTGTCGCTGGCACCGGCGGTGGATTGCCTGATCCGCCATCGGCTGAATCTGCATTATGTGACCAACGGCCAGAAAGTGCCGGAAGACCTGCACCTGGCCAATGCCGGCTATCTGGTCGATGCTGCCTTCAATCACCCTATGGCCCCGCCTGCCCAGGCCCAGGGGTTGACGGAAGAGGAGTGGGGCATCGCCATCCAGTGGGGCGAGGAGTCAGCTATGGCCAAGCAGGGAGGCCGCGTTGGCTAGCCCCATGCTCGATCAGGCAGAAGGCTTGCGCCGCATGTTCGCCGGCGATGTACGCCGCATGATAGGCATACTGTCCGAACACGGCAGCGCTGGCGGACATGTGCTGGCGACGAACCTGGCCACGACGTTGGGTGCTGCAGGCAAAAAAGTACTGCTGCTGGATGAAAATCTGGTGGCAGGTGAGGTGCATCCGGTGTTTGCGGTCAATGTCGTTTGCGACCTGTTTCAGGTACTGCGCGACAAGGTTGACATGGCCTCAGCGCTGATCGAAGTCGCGCCTAGCGTGGATTTGCTGGCAGGTGGCCTGGCGCGTATGGTGCGCAGGCCGGAAATCAAAAGCCATACCGACTTCATCAATGCGTTTTATCGCCTGGCAGGCGCTTACGATGTGGTGCTGATCAATGCCGCCGAAGAAGGCGCGAGTTCTTATCCCAGTTTAACCTGGGCTGCGCAGGACATCATTGTGTTATGTGGCGACCGTACGGATTCCGTCACCACCGCTTACGCCCGCATCAAGGCCTTTCGGCAGGCTGGCGAACGCCGGTTCCATATGTTGTTCGAGCAGATGCCGATCGAACGGGCGCAGATGTTGTACCGCAACCTGGCGACGGTAAGCCGTCGCCACCTGCAAGAAATTCCGGGCGATTTGGGAATATTGCCGCAGGACGCAACCGAGGTGTTCTTTGCCATGCTGGCTGATAGCGTGCGGGACTGGCCGCTGCCGGAACACAAGAGAGGGCATTTCCGCGCCTTCATGCAGCGTCTGCTGCAGGGGAGCCCTTCCATCCCGCGCGCAGCGCTGCGTTCGAGCTGACTGAACGCATGGAAATGCCCACGCTCGATAAACAACGCCCGGTAACGGCATACGCGCAACTGGTCAAGCGCATTGCTTACCAGTTGGCGGCAAGACTGCCCACCAGCGTACAGGTGGATGATTTGATACAGGCTGGTATGATAGGCCTGCTGGATGCCATGGGTCACTACGACGAAACCCAGGGCGCACAGTTCGAGACTTACGCCACGCAGCGCATTCGTGGGGCGATGCTGGATGAACTGCGCGAGATCGACTGGGCGCCGCGCTCGGTGCGCAAAAATGCGCGCGATATCGAACATGCCGTGAGCGCGCTGGAGCAGCGGCTGTCGCAGCCGCCGAACGAACAGCAGATCGCCGATAAACTTGGTGTAACATTGGACGAATATCAGCAGATGCTGGGCGATGCTCGCGGCCACCAGCTTTTGTATTACGAGGATTTTCAGGATGCGGATGGCGACAGTGTCGAATTCAACACGGCAGACAGCCGTCCCGGCCCGCTCGAAGCGCTGCAGGATGAAGGGTTGCGCGCCACGCTGATCAAGGGGATAGGCGAACTACCGGAACGGGAGAAATTGGTGATGGCGATGTATTACCAGGAGGAACTCAACCTCAAGGAAATAGGTGCAGTGCTGGGCGTCAGTGAATCGCGCGTATGCCAGCTGCATTCCCAGGCCATTATCCGCCTGCGCGGCAAGATGACCGGATGGGTAGGCTGATGGATATTTTTTACGGCTGGATAGGGTAGGCGCACGCGATGGATATCATTAGTATCTTAGGAGTCCTGCTCTCATTTACCGCCATTCTCGGCGGTCAGTGGCTGGAGGGTGGGCATATGGGCTCACTGATTCAGGTCACGGCGTTCCTGATCGTGATGGGAGGGACGGTTGGCGCCATCATGTTGCAGTATTCGCCGGTAGTGTTTATGCAGGGCATCAGGATACTGCCGTGGGTGGTTTTTCCGCCCAGGGTTATGTTTGAAGATGTCATATCGCACGTGCTCAGCTGGGGGGCCATATCGCGCCGCGGCGGGCTGCTTTCGCTCGAACCTATCGTGGACGAAATGGATGATCCGTTCATGAAGAAGGGCCTGCAGATGCTGGTAGACGGCGGCGAACCGGAAAGGTTGCGCGAAGCCTTGGAAGTCGATATGAGCGCCTATGAGGACCACTACCGCATGGCTGCCAGAGTGTGGGAGTCCGCAGGCGGATACTCACCCACCATCGGCATTCTGGGCGCGGTGATGGGGTTGATTCACGTGATGGAAAACCTGTCCGACCCCTCCAAGCTGGGCGCCGGTATCGCGGTGGCTTTCGTTGCAACCATCTACGGCGTGGGTGCAGCCAACCTGTTCTTCCTGCCGATTGCCAACAAGCTCAAGTTCCTCATACATCTGGAAATGGTGAAGCGCGAGATGGTCATGGAGGGGCTGGTATCGATCTCCAATGGTGAAAACCCGCGCTCTATAGAAGTTAAATTGCGCGGCTATATTGCCTAGCCCGGACATCGAATGGCCCGCAGGAAAAGAGAAGAAGACCATGAAAACCACGAGCGCTGGTTAGTTTCCTACGCCGATTTCATCACCTTGCTGTTTGCTTTTTTTGTGATCATGTACGCCATCTCCGTGGTCAATGTCGGCAAATTCAAAGTCGCTTCCGAGTCTATCGTCGCATCCTTCAAAAACTCACTAACCAAAACGCCGCTGCCGGAGACCCAGTCCAAGCAGGTCGTCCTCGATAAAATCGCCATCAAGCCGGTGATCAAGCCCACCATTGTCACTTCAAAAACCGCCGAGGAGAAGGCGGCGCCCAACGAGGCGCAAGCGGCACAGGAAGCGGAGGAACGTCTGGCGAACATGAAAAAAGTCACCGCCGACCTGCTCAAGGCATTGGAAGATTCGCTCAAGAATGGACAGGTCAAGGTCACGGAAACCGACCGCGGCCTTTCCATCGACATCAACGCCAGCTCACTGTTCGATCTGGGCTCCGCCACGCTGCGCCCGGAAGCCCTGGGCAAGCTCAAGGAGGTGGCCAAAGTGTTGAGTCGGAGCACGCAGCAGATAGAAGTTGAGGGCCACACGGACAATCTGGTGATCAACTCCCCCATTTTCCCGTCCAACTGGGAGCTTTCCACTGCGCGTGCCAGCAGCGTGGTACGGCAGTTTGCGGAAGGCGGCGTTGCCCCAACGCGCATGGTAGCTGTGGGTTATGCCGAAAATCGCCCGATTCAACCCAACGATACGCCGGAAGGCCGGGCGCGCAACCGTCGCGTGACAGTGATGGTGCTGAAGGAGGAGAGAGATCGGGTAGCGGCAGCTGATGCGGCGGCGGCCAACACCATGCCCGCGCCACAGGGCTCTACGGCACCAGCAATTCCTGCTGCGGCTGCTACGCCGGCATCGCCCACTCCCGCCGCATCTACTGCGCCTGTTACAAAAAAACCTTAAACGGCGCTAGCTCCTCGACGGCCTGCTAGACTTTGCCGAGAGTACGACTCGACAAGGGGATGGTTGTTTGTGGCTGACCATCACGCCCGTACACGCTGGATTGGTTGGCGGCATTAGCCAGGGCGGCGAGTGCCTGTTGATTGTGTTGCAGGTGAGTTTCGATCAGCTTGCCATTGGTTTCGTTAAGGCGTTGCGCAGTACGTCCAGCCAGCAATAGGTCGTCCCAGGATTTTTTTAGATCTTTGCGCGCGGATGCTGCCTGTGCCATGAGCCAGGCATCCATGCCCTCGCGGTCTCCGGAATATCCTGCCTGGTTGAGTTGATTGACGCGCTGTTGCGCCAGCAGCCTGAGTTCATCGGACTGTTTGATCTTGCGGTCGGCAAGGGTAAGGAGGGTATCGACGTCGGCGCTGACCAGCGCCGTTTGTTCTTGCTGCAGGATATCGATGAAACGATGCACTGCCGCAAGTTCAGCCTTCAGGGTGTCGAGCAAGTCGGTTTACAAGCCGCCTACAGGGCGGTCAGCCCCTTCGCTGTGAAACGAGTTCTTTCGCCGAGGCGATCAGCTTGTCTGCGATCAATTCCGGATTGATGGTGAACCGCCCTTCGCTGATGGCCTGCTTGATTGCCCCAACCTTGGCAGCATCGAAGCCGCTTGCTTCGGCAATGCCGGACTCGAGCGCCTTGATCTGGGAAGATGTGCTGGAGAGGGTGACATTGTCCTGCCCCGCGCTGCTGGCACGGCTCTGCGACGCAGCCTTGGCGCCTCGCGCAGGGGCGCCGGACGAGGACGTACCGGTGAGGGGTGAAGCACTGGTGGAACCGTCGATCTTCATGGTTCAGTCTCTATTAGGATGTATGAAAGCTTAACATGGTAACGGCGCAGCTCACCAAAACTTTAGGGATATTGCGGCAATTTTCCCGTGTAATTAAAGAGTTCCTGACAAAATGCCGGTAACTGCCGAAAATTCAGGCCACCCTTGTTCTAAGCGCGTATGAATTGTAGCAAAATCTTCCCCGCCAGTGTCTTTTGTTAACTGGAATATTGCTGAGTAGAAATGCAATAAGTTTTCTATTCAGAACGCCCAGACTCGTGAAGCTGGCACTGATGCGAACCACGTTGGCAGTAAGCACCGCCCTCTTCGTTGCCATCATTTGCGATGTACCCATAAGCCGCGGTGACAACCAGGGATGCAATAAATAAAACCGAAAGTAGCGCGATATTGACCTTCCTCATTTACGACCTCCAAGTTATCGTAAAGCACGAATACATTGTTCCCATAACCCATCTCAGGCGGCAACTTCTTGCCGATTGCGTTCTCCCCAAAAGGGGGTGATAGGAAACAAGCAGTTTTCGTACCTACATGGAGGTTTTGTGCCTAGAAATAGAAAACGGCCCACATCGCTGCAGGCCGTCTATAATAATTTGGTGGGGGATGACAGGATCGAACTGTCGACAAACGGATTAAGAGTCCGCTGCTCTACCAGCTGAGCTAATCCCCCGAGGGGCGAGATTATCGGTTCTGCGGCATGGGTTGTCAACCTCCATGCGTGCAAAGCCAGCCACTAAAACCAAGCCATCTGTGAGATTACATGAGCATGCTTACCATATCGACTACGCCGTTTACTGACCAGAAACCCGGCACCTCCGGCCTGCGCAAAAAGGTGCCGGTATTTCAGCAGCCGCACTATCTGGAAAATTTCGTCCAGTCTATTTTCGACAGCATCGCCGCGCCGCCTGGCAGCACGCTGGCAGTCGGCGGTGATGGGCGCTATTACAATCGCGAGGCGATCCAGATCATTTTGAAAATGGCGGCCGCCAACGGCTTTGGCCGCGTGCTGGTGGGCCGCGGCGGAATTCTTTCCACCCCGGCGGCATCGTGCGTGATCCGCAAATATAGAACCTTCGGCGGCATCATCCTGTCTGCCAGCCACAACCCGGCAGGGCCGGACGGCGATTTTGGCATCAAGTACAACATCGGTGCCGGCGGGCCGGCGCCGGAAAAAGTGACGGAAGCAATTTTCGCACGCAGCAAAACCATCAACGCATACCGTATCCTGCAAGCGCCGGATGTGGCGCTGGATACCCTGGGCGAAACCAGACTCGGCAATATGGCGGTGCAGGTGTTGGACCCGGTGAGTGATTACGCCGAGTTGATGGAATCGCTGTTCGACTTTGCAGCGATTCGCACCTTGTTGACGAGCGGGTTCCGCATCAAGTTCGACGCCATGCACGCGGTCACCGGCCCCTATGCCAGGGAGATTATTGAACGCTGCCTGGGCGCTGCTCCCGGCAGCGTGATGAATGCCGAGCCGCTGCCGGATTTCGGCGGTGGCCACCCCGACCCCAACCTGACTTATGCTCACGAACTGGTGGAAATTGTTTATGGCGCCGATGCGCCAGACTTCGGCGCGGCTTCCGACGGCGACGGCGACCGTAATATGATTCTAGGCAAGCGTTTTTTCGTCACGCCGTCCGACAGCTTGGCCGTGCTGGCGGCCAACGCCACCCTGGTGCCGGGCTACAAGCAAGGCCTGGCCGGCATTGCCCGCTCCATGCCCACCAGCGCGGCTGCGGATCGCGTGGCGGCTGCGCTAGGCATCCCGTGCTTCGAGACGCCTACAGGCTGGAAATTTTTCGGCAACCTGATGGATGCCGGCAAGGTCACCCTGTGCGGGGAAGAAAGCTTCGGCACCGGCTCCGACCATGTGCGGGAAAAGGACGGCTTGTGGGCGGTGCTGTTCTGGCTGAATATCCTCGCCGTGCGCCGGCAATCGGTGGAAGAAATTGTCAGGGCTCACTGGGCCAAATTCGGCCGCAACGTTTACTCACGCCACGATTACGAAGGCCTGCCGACTGACGCGGCAAATGGCGTCATGCAACATCTGCATGGCAGTTTCGGTGAACTCGTCGGCGCCCATCTCGGCAAGCACAAGGTCCTGTTCTGCGACGATTTCAGCTATACCGACCCGGTGGACGGCAGCGTCAGCACCGGGCAGGGCATACGCATCGGCTTCGTCGATGGCTCGCGCATCGTCTTTCGCCTCTCCGGCACCGGCACCGAAGGCGCCACGCTGCGCATCTATCTGGAAGCGTTCGAGCCAGATGTGGCGAAACATCATCTGGATGCGCAGGAAGCGCTGGCCGAACTGATCGATATCGCCCTGCACGTGTCGGAGTTGAAGGAACGCACTGGGCGCGACCAGCCGACGGTGATTACCTGATGCATATGCAAAACACTACGCTCACGATTGCGGTGTTGCAATTCACGCCCAAAATCCTCATTTACACACTGTAAACTCCGGTTTTAGTCGCGCTTTGCGCCTTGCAATCCCATCGCTCTGGTGTTTTGCATAAGGTTGTCTATTACCCCTATTCGCTCACCTGTTTGATAGTCATTGTGCCTTGATTAAGCCGGATGTCCATGCGGCTTAAAAACGACATGCCGAGCAGCGCATCCCCGCCCAGGCGTGGTGTGATGGTGGCGGCCACATCACGGGCTTCGATGCCGCCAAGTTTGACGCTGGCAAGCCGCACCATGTAGGACACGGTTGCGCCGTTTGCGGTGTCGGTTCTGATGGCGGCATTGCTTTTCAATCCCAGGGTGTCGGCAAGTTCCTGCGAAATCGCCACCCCGGTGGCGCCGGTATCGACCAGCACTCTGGCTTTGACACCGTTGATAAAAGCCTCCGCCCGATAATGCCCGCTGGGATCGCGCTGCAGAACGACTGTTTCGCCGGCTCCCAGCTTGGCTGCCTTGTTGGGATTGAGGGCGCCATCGGACAGATAGGCGAGCCCGGTAAACAGCGCGAGCCAGATCGTAGCGAAAATAATCCTGTTGGCCTTCATAGGCTCAAAACGGTAGCTCTACTGTGGGCGCGGCTGCCAGGATAATGCCGCGGAACTGTTCCTGAATGCGCTTCAGCGCGGCGGCACTATCCGCCTCGAAGCGCACCACTACCACCGGCGTGGTGTTGGAGGGACGCATCAGGCCAAAGCCGTCGGCGTATTCCACGCGCAGGCCGTCGATGGTGATGACGTTTTGCGCACCCTCGAACTTAGCCTCTTGCTGCAGCCGTGCGATCAGGGCGTGCGGTTCGCCCTCCTGCATCTGGATATGCTGTTCGGGCGTGCTGACACTGTCCGGCAAGGCATTCAGTATCGCCGAAGGGTTGTCGTACCGGCTGAGGATTTCCAGCAGGCGCGCACCGGCGTACAAGCCGTCGTCGAAGCCGTACCAGCGTTCCTTGAAGAATACGTGTCCGCTCATTTCACCGGCCAGGGCCGCGCTGGTTTCCTTCATTTTGGCTTTGATCAGCGAATGGCCGGTCTTCCACAGCAGCGGCTTGCCGCCGTGTTTGGTGATCCAGGGCGCGAGGTTGCGCGTGGATTTGACGTCGTAGATGATGGTGGCGCCCGGTTCGCGCGCCAACAGGTCGGCGGCGAACAGCATCAGCTGGCGGTCAGGGTAGATGATGTGGCCTGCCTTGGTGACCACGCCCAGCCGGTCGCCGTCGCCATCGAAAGCCAGTCCTAACTCGGCGGCGCCGCTTTGCAGGGCGTGGATCAGGTCTTGCAGATTTTCCGGCACCGACGGGTCCGGGTGATGATTGGGAAAATTACCGTCCACTTCGCAGAACAGTTCCTGCACTGTGCAACCCAGGGCGCGATAGAGTGCAGGGGCATATTTTCCGGCGACGCCGTTGCCGCAGTCCACAGCGATGCTCATCGGCCGCGCTAGTTTGACGTCGCCCACGATGCGGGCGATGTATTCCTGCGCGATATCGTGCTGGCGGTAACTGCCGTTGCCTTCGAACAGTTCACCCAGTTCGATGCGGCGGCGCAGCCCCTGTATGGCCTCGCCGGAGAGCGTTTCGCCGCCCAGCACGATCTTCAGCCCGTTGTAGTCGGGCGGGTTGTGGCTGCCGGTGACCATGACGCCACAGTTTGTGCCGAGATGACAGGCAGCGAAATACACCATGGGCGTGGCGACCATGCCAACGTCGATGACGGCCATGCCGCTTTTGCGGATGCCGCGCGCCAATGCAGCCGCCAGTTCCGGGCCGGACAGCCGGCCATCGTAACCGACGACGATTTGCGTCTGGCGACGCGCCGTAGCCTCCGAACCTATGGCTAGTCCGATGGCCTCGACGATTTCCGCTGTCAGCGTTTTCCCCACGATGCCGCGGATGTCGTAGGCCTTGAAGATTTCTTGGGGTAGATACATGTCAACTCTCGAAAAAAGTCAGGATGCGCTGGGGCAGCCAATCCGACTGATCTGCCATTTTGCCACTGACGAAGCCGGCATGCCCGCCCTGATCGGAAAATTCCAGCGTGACATTGTCCGGGACTTCATCCGGGCGAGGAAGCGCAGTGGCAGGCATGAAAGGGTCGTTGCGGGCATTGAGCAGCAGCGTCGGTATGGCAATCTGCTTCAGATAAGGTTTGCTGGCGGCGCGCGACCAGTAGTCGCCCACCCCGGCAAAGCCATGCAGGGGCGCGGTGAATAAATCGTCGTAACGGCGCAGGGTGCGGGCTTGGCCTATGGATGCATCATCGAAAGACAAGCCGTGACGGCTGATTTTTTCCAGGGCCTTGGGCTTCAGCGTTTTCAGGAAATTCGCGGCGTAGAGGCGGTTAAGGCCGCGCCCCAGCGCCGCGCCGGAAGCCGGCAGGTCGAACGGAGCGGAGATGGCAGCTGCCTTGGCGACGATGCCGGCTGCAGCGCCTTCCTCGCCCAGCCATTTGAGCAAGGCGTTGCCTCCCAGTGAAACACCGGTAACGAACAGCAGTGACGGTTGGGAAAGGATGTACAGGCGGCGCAGTATCCAGCCGATTTCAGCCGAATCGCCGGAATGGTAGGCGCGCGCCAGGCGATTGGGGTTACCGCCACAGCCGCGAAAATGCACCACCACGCCGCGCCAGTTTTTCCGCTGCAACGCGTCCATCAGACGCAGCGCATAGTGCGAGCCGGAGCCGCCTTCCAGCCCGTGAAACAGCACGACCAGCGGGGTAGCGGCATTGCCGGCACCGCCCAGCCAGTCCATCTCGATGAAATCGCCGTCCGGGGTATCCCAGCGTTCGCGCCGGTAGGCAACGTGAGGCAGCGACATCCACAGGGCGGGGTAAAGCGTTTGCAGGTGGCCGCCGGGTAACCAGAAAGGTGCGCGATAGGGTTGCATGGAGCGATTTTAGCCTGCCGGAGTATAATATAAGGCCCTATTTCATCAGGAACCGAAAGATGCGTTTGAACACAAAAAGGATGGATGCAAGCCCCGCAACGCTGCAGACGACCTTTTGTGATCAAACCCTTCGGGCCGGCCATGCATTGCGCGCATGGCGTTGTTGCTCGCTGCTCATTTGGAATGCCAAACTTCGCAACTCGCGCCTAGCCCTGCACGCAATGCATGGCCGGCGCACATTCGTTTCCTGGTGAAATAGGGCCTCTATGGAATTTTCTGCCGCACTGCTGCATAAATACTGCAAGGCCGGGCCGCGCTACACCTCGTACCCGACCGCGCCCTATTTCAATGAAAGCTTCGGCCCCGCGCAGTGGGAGGAAGAGTTGCGCGCCAGCCAGAACCAGGGCCGCGACATCTCGCTCTACGTGCACATCCCGTTCTGCGACACGCTATGCTACTACTGCGGCTGCAACATGGTCGCCACCAAGGATTACAGCAAGGCCAAGTCCTACCTTGAGGTGTTGTTCCATGAGATCGACCATGTCGCCGCGCTCACCTCGAAGTCCAGAACAGTCAGGCAATTGCACTGGGGCGGAGGCACACCGACCTACCTCAAGCCGGACGACATGCGCCGGCTATACGATTATCTGGCAAGTCATTTCAGCATCGCGCCGGATGCTGAAACCGGCTGCGAGATGGACCCGCGCGAACTCACGCGCGAGCATGTACATGCCTTGCGGCAAAGCGGCTTCAACCGCGTCAGCCTTGGCGTGCAGGACTTAGATGACAAAGTCCAGCAAGCCGTCAATCGCGTGCAGCCGGAAGCGCTGATCAGCGAAGTCTACGGCTGGATACGCGAGGAAGGCTTCCACAGCGTCAACTTCGACCTCATGATCGGCCTGCCGCACCAGACCCCGGCCAGCTTCGAGCAGACCCTGGATAAAGTGATTGCCATGGGGCCGGATCGCTTCGCGGTGTTCAACTACGCCCACGTGCCGTGGATGAAGAAGCACCAGAAGCTGATCGTCGAGGAAACCCTGCCGCAGATCGACGCGCGCCTTGCTCTGCAAAAACTCACGCTGGAAAAGCTCACCGCCGCCGGCTATGTCTATATCGGCATGGACCACTTCGCCCGTCCTGACGACGAATTGGTGAAGGCGCAGCAAACCAAGACGCTGTACCGCAACTTCCAGGGCTACACCACGCACAAGGATTGCGACATTCTGGCTTTCGGCGCTTCCGCGATTTCCCAGACCGACGATGTCTACGCGCAGAACGTCAAGGTGCTGTCGGAATACCGCAGCATGATCGAGGCCGGCAAGCTGCCAGTCGAGCACGGGTTAAGAATTACCCCTGAGGACAAGCTGCGTCGGGAAGCCATCACCCAGATCATGTGCGACCTGGAGCTGGACAAGGCCAGCTTCGGCCGGCAGTGGAGCATTGACTTTGACAGCTATTTCGCCGATGCACTGGAAGAGCTGAAAGACATGCAGGCCGACGGTCTGGTGGCGCTGGAGCCCGACAAGGTGCGCGTCACCGAAGCCGGGCGCGTGTTCCTGCGCAATATCGCCATGGCGTTCGACGCCTACCTGCATCAACAGCAGGCTGACAAGCCAAGATACTCAAAAACGGTTTAGCGGGGCGGCCTGACTGAGTGGGCCAGCTCAAGACGGTTACGGGGAATTCAAGTAGCCAACGGCTTGGAAAAAATCGCATTCCGCAGTTGGATTTTTTGGAATCGAAAGCGTCAATTCGGCCTATTCCGGATGCCGACCTCATCAGGCGATTCGTGGCAAGAAAGAAATAGCTTATTGATTGCACATGGGTTTGGTGCTAGCGTGCATTCTTAAATGTATCCGTAACCCCGTTCATGTAACGGCGGTTGCTTTGCGAATTGTTGATGTCTGGATTCTGCCGAGGCTAATAGAATGGGTTTCCCTGCCATTGCCATAGAGAATGCTGCATGAGTCAGAAACGGCTTAGAACCAAAGCAGAGGCCCAGCTATTGCTCGACACAGCAAAGCAAGCCGCGGCTCGCCCGGCCGAGGAACTGCTGCACGAACTCCAGGTACACGAGATCGAACTGGAGATGCAGAACGAGGAATTACGCCGTGCCCAAATCGCGCTGGAAGAATCCCGCGACCGCTACGTGGATCTCTACGATTTTGGCCCGGTCGGTTATCTCACTCTCACCCGCAAGGGCCTGATTTCGGATGTCAACCTCACCGCTGCTGCCTTGCTCGGCGTGGAGCGCAGCAAGCTTCAGCAGCGCCGCTTTGCCCCATTCGTCGCGCCCGAGGACAGCGACCGTTGGCACCGGCGCTTCCTGCATATGCTGCAACATGGCGAACAACAAAGTTGCGAGCTGGCCCTGCAGCGCCAGGATGGCACCCTCCTTCATGTCTGCCTGCATTGCTTGAAAGCGGGGAGCGATGCATCCCCGGTATTGCGTATGGCGCTCACCGACATCACCGAGCGCAAGCGGGTAGAACGGGATTTGTATTTATCGCACGCCGCCATCAACAAGAGCAGGAACGCTTATTTCTGGGTCAGCCCGCAGGGACAAGTGACCTACGTCAACGATTATGCCTGCCTAAGCCTAGGGTATAGCCGCGAAGAACTGATAGGCCTGCATGTCTGGGATTTCAATCCAGATTATTCGGCCGAAGCGCAGAGTCAGGTTTGGGCGGATATCAAGCAACAGGGGATGTATGTCTTGGGGACGCACCATCGTCGCAAAGATGGGACGATTTTTCCGGTTGAGGTGATTGCCAACTACATCGCTTCCGACGGAGAGGAGTTGGTTTTCTGCTCCGTACACGATGTTACCGAGCGCAACGCGACGGAAGAGAAAATCCGGGACCTTGCTTTTTTCGATCCGCTGACCAAACTGCCCAATCGCCGCTTATTGATCGACCGCTTGCAGCATGCACTCACTGCCAGCGCGCGTAGCGCCTGGGTGGGTGCGCTGTTGTTTATTGACCTGGACAATTTCAAGACACTCAACGATACGCTCGGCCATGACATCGGAGACTTGCTGTTGCAACAGGTTGCCGATCGCCTCACCTTATGCGTGCGTGAGGGCGACACCCTTGCCCGCCTGGGTGGTGACGAATTCGTGGTGATACTGGAAGACCTGGGCGACAAAGATATTGAAGCTGCGGCACGGACTGAGGCTATTGGCGAAAAAATTATTACGGCCCTCACGCAGCCTTACCAGCTTGGCTCGCACGAACACCACAGCACCCCCAGCATCGGCGTCACTCTGTTCAACGACCACGAACGTAAGGTAAAGGAACTGAAGAGGCATGGCGCCGCCCTGTTCAACGACCAGGAGCAGGAGGCGAAGGAACTGCTGAAACAAGCTGACATCGCCATGTATCAGGCCAAAAAATCAGGCCGCAACACCCTGCGCTTCTTTGACCCGCAGATGCAGCACACCATCGACATCCGCGCGGCCCTCGAAGTTGAGTTGCGCAAAGCGCTGGACAATCGGCAATTCCATTTGTATTACCAAATCCAGGTGGACAGTTCGAGCCATCCATTGGGAGCAGAGGCATTGATCCGCTGGCAGCACCCGGAGCATGGATTGGTGTCACCGGCGGCTTTCATTCCGCTGGCCGAGGAAATCGGCATGATCATTCCCATCGGGCAATGGGTGCTGGAGACGGCTTGCGCCCAAATCAAGAAATGGGAAGACAGTACTCATACCCGTGGCTTGCAACTGGCTATCAACGTCAGCGCACTGCAGTTCCAGCAGGTTGATTTTGTGGAGCAGGTACATCAGGCATTGAGCCGTAACGCCATCAAACCCGACAGGCTCAAACTGGAGCTGACCGAAAGCCTGGTGCTACACGACATCGACGACACCATCTACAAGATGAATGCGCTCCGGGAAATCGGCGTACGCTTTTCCATGGATGACTTCGGCACCGGCCATTCATCGCTATCCAGCCTGAAGAAACTCCCCCTCGACCAGCTCAAGATAGACCAAAGTTTTGTACGCGATATCTCCAACAACCCGGATGATACCGTCATCGTGCAGACCATCATTGCCATGGGCAACAATATGGGCATGGAGGTCATTGCCGAGGGGGTGGAAACGGATGCACAACGCACCTTCCTGGAACAGCATGGCTGTTTTGCCTATCAAGGCTACCTGTTCAGCAAGCCGGTACCGCTGGAAGAGTTTGAACAGTTGCTAAACGCGGTTGAGCAGAAGGTCACATAGCAGAAAGTCGCGCTTGCACGGCCGGATTTTTATATACTGTTTCACGCAAATCTGTTGATTAATACATCCATTGGGGAAGCATCTTGAGCAAAAAGAACATTGCCATCATCGGGCTGGGAAGAATCGGATCGGCCTTCTTCGACACCATGCAGCAGAAGAAGCAGAGCATCAATCTGGTTTGTGTTGCCGAAAGCACCGACACGCCTGCCAAGGTTCAAGCCGTAGCGGCGGGCATCAAGATTGCCACGCTGGATGAGATCGTGGCCATGGGCAATAGGATCGATGTCATCTTCGAGCTGACCGGTATACGCGAGGTGCGTAGGGAACTGCGCGAGAAACTCCAAGCCGCAAGAAATATGCACACGATGATCGCCTCCGAAACCATCGCCCGCCTGATCTGGTCGCTGATCAGTGATACGGAGCTGCCGGAGATCGAGGGCCGCGATACCGGCTATTAATTCCCATGCGAAGGCTCGCTGCAGAAGCGGGCTGACCGCTGCTCCCCGGTTTGCAATGTTGCTAGCACAAATTGTTGCGCCATCTAGTTCTTGGCCGAAATCACCCGCGGATTACGGGTGCTCGTTATAGCGAAGCCGAATCAACTTGTTTCTGCCGGCAACTCCCGCTTCGTCCGGCGCATCCCCCACTCCACATATCCTGACAGTCCATACGCCACGAACAGCATGAACAGCACCACTGGCGGACTGTAGGAAATCAGCACGAAGGCCAGCACGATGGCCAGTACCATCATGAACGGCACGCTGCGACGCAGGTCGATGTCCTTGCCGCTGTAGTAGCGCAGGTCGCTCACCATGGTAAGGCCGGCGAATACGGTGAATGTCCAGGCCACCCATTTCATCTGCAGCCAGCCGAAAAATACGTCCGAACCGCTGATGCCGTTGTCGTTAAACACCCACACCAGGCCAGCCAGCAGCGCGGCGGCAGCTGGGCTGGGTAGACCCTGGAACCAGCGCTTGTCGCTCTCGTCCAGCTTGGTGTTGAAGCGCGCCAGACGCAGCGCGGCGCAGGCGCAATAGATAAAGGCAGCAATCCAGCCCAGCTTGCCCATGGGCTTGAGTGCCCAGACGTATAGCACCAGCGAAGGCGCAACACCGAACGACACCATGTCGGACAGGCTGTCGTATTCCGCGCCGAAAGCGCTCTGGGTGTTGGTCAGGCGCGCCACGCGGCCATCGAGGCCATCCATCACCATGGCGATGAAAATGGCGACGGCGGCCAGCTCGAAATGGCCGCCCATGGCCTGTACCACGGAATAGAAACCGGCGAACAGCGAAGCCGAGGTGAACAGGTTGGGCAGCAGATAGATGCTGCGCGAGCGCAGCTTGGGCGCAAGCAGCGACTTGGGACGGCGGGGACGGGGGTTTGCAGTAGCCATAACGCGGTAGTGTATACCAGGATGATGCCGAAACGTAGCCATAGCCGCCGCCAGTACTCTTAGGGTAGTATCCCGCCCCTATGGATTTCAATCTCACACATACCGACGGCGCAGCGCGGCGCGGCACGCTCACCCTTGCTCATGGCACGGTGGAAACGCCCGCCTTCATGCCAGTCGGCACTTATGGCACGGTGAAAAGCGTCAGCCCGGTGGAAATCCGGGAGATCGGCGCGCATATCGTGCTCGGCAACACTTTCCACCTGTGGCTGCGTCCGGGGCTGGAAGTCATCGCGGCGCATGGCGGCCTGCATCGCTTCATGGGCTGGGATGGGCCGATATTGACCGATTCCGGCGGCTTTCAGGTGTGGAGCCTGGGCGAGCTGCGCAAGATCAGCGAAGAAGGGGTCAAATTCCGCTCGCCGGTGAACGGCGACCCGTGCTTTCTCACGCCAGAAGAATCCATGCGCATCCAAAAAGTGCTGAATTCCGACATCGCCATGGTGTTCGACGAATGCACACCCTACCCTGCCAGCGTGCAGCAGGCGAGGGATTCGATGCAGCTGTCGCTGCGCTGGGCGGCACGCAGCAAGGCCGCGCATGCGGGCAATGCCAATGCGCTGTTCGGCATCGTGCAGGGCGGCATGCACGAAAACCTGCGCGACGAATCGCTCGCCGGGCTGCTGGAGATCGGCTTCGACGGCTACGCCATCGGCGGGCTGTCGGTGGGCGAACCGAAAGACGACATGCTGCGCGTGCTCACTCATCTCGCGCCGCAAATGCCCGCTGATAAACCGCGCTACCTGATGGGCGTCGGCACGCCGGAAGACATCGTCGATGCGGTACTGCTGGGAGTGGACATGTTCGATTGCGTGATGCCCACGCGCAACGCCCGCAACGGCTGGCTGTTCACGCGCTTCGGCAACGTCAAGATCAAGAATGCCCAGTACCGCGCCGATACCGGGCCGCTGGACCCTGATTGCAGCTGCTACACCTGCCGCAATTTCACGCTCGCCTATCTGCACCACCTGCACCGCGTCGGCGAAATTCTGGGCGCACGGCTCAACACCATCCACAATCTGCATTTCTATCAGGAAACCATGCAGGGACTGCGGCTGGCCATAGCTCAGGGGCGGCTGCATGCCTTTGCCGAGGAATTCAAGCGGCAGCGCGGTACTTTGTGCTAAAATTGCGCGATTTTTTAGCCAGTTAGAAGGATATCAACCGTGTTCATCAGCAACGCTTATGCCGCAGGTGCGGCAACCACCCCGGACTGGATGAGTTTCCTGCCGCTCGTCGTCATCGCCGTGCTGTTCTATTTCATGCTCATCCGCCCGCAAATGAAGCAGGCGAAGGATCACCGCACCATGCTGGAAGGCCTGCAAAAGGGTGATGAAGTGGCTACGTCCGGCGGCATCGTCGGCAAGGTGGTCAAGGTGACCGACAGTTTCGTCAGCATCGAGATCACCCCGGAAACCGTCATCCACGTGCAGAAACACGCCATCCAGACCCTGCTGCCCAAGGGCACGCTGAAAAGCCTGTAAAGAATCCTTACAAAAGAATCCATGCAATGAACCGCTACGCACTGTGGAAATACATCATGATCGCCGTCTTGCTGGTGCTCGGCGCGCTCTATTCCCTGCCCAACTTCTACGGCGAATCGCCGGCGGTGCAGATTTCCGCGGCGAAGAGCACCGCTAAGGCCGATGCCGCCCTGTTGGGCGAGGTTGAAACCGCGCTCAAACAGGAAAAGCTGGCCTATCAAACAGCTTTCCTCGATGCCAGCGGCGTCAAAGTCCGGTTTGCCGACACCGATGCCCAACTGAAGGCAAAGGACCTGCTGCAGGGCAAGCTGGGCAAGGACTTCGTGATTGCACTCAATCTGCTGTCACGCTCCCCGGACTGGCTGCGCAGCATAGGCGCACAGCCCATGTACCTCGGCCTCGATCTGCGCGGCGGCGTGCACTTCCTGTTGCAGGTGGACATGAAAGCCGCACTGGACAAGGCGCTGGAACGCTATGTCGGCGACCTACGCACCAGCCTGCGCGAGAAGCGCATTTCCTACAACGGCATCGCGCGCCAGGGAAATACCCTGCAAGTGAAGTTCAAGGATGCTGCCGAACGCACCAAGGCCCAGGAGCAAATCGAGAAAAACTTCCCCGACCTGCTGCTGAAGGAAGAAGATGCCGGCGCAGAAAAGGCGTTGAGCGCCAGCCTCAACCTGACCGCACAAAAACGCATACAGGATTTCGCCCTGAAGCAGAACATCCAGACCCTGCACAACCGCATCAACGAGCTGGGCGTGGCCGAACCCATCATCCAGCAGCAAGGCGCCGACCGCGTGGTGGTGCAGTTGCCGGGCGTGCAGGATACGGCCAAGGCCAAGGAAATCCTCGGCCGCACCGCGACCCTGGAAATCCGCATGGTGGATGAAGAAAAGAGCGACCCGACTACGCTGCAAAACGCCGCCAAGGGCCAGGTGCCGTTCGGCGACGAATTCTTTATCGAGCGCAACGGCGTGCCGGTATTGCTGAAAAAGCAGGTGGTGCTGACCGGCGACTACATCACCGACGCCAGCCCGGGGCTTGACCAGCAGACCGGCGAATCGGTCGTGCACGTCAATCTGGATGGGCGCGGCGCGCGCATCTTCAAGCAGGTGACGCGGGAAAATGTCGGCAAGCGCATGGCCATCCTGCTGGTGGAGAAAGGCCAGGCCGAGGTCATCACCGCTCCCGTGATCCGCGAGGAAATCGGCGGCGGACGCGTGCAGATATCCGGCATGGCCAACGTCAAGGAAGCCACCGACGTCTCCCTGCTGCTACGCGCCGGCGCGCTGGCGGCACCGATGGACATCATCGAGGAGCGCACCGTGGGGCCCAGCCTGGGCGCAGACAATATCGTCAAGGGCTTCAACTCGACCATGATAGGCTTCGCCGCCATCGCCATCGTGATGGCAGGTTATTATCTGGCATTCGGCACCATTTCGGTCATCGCGCTGGGCGTCAACGTGCTGCTGCTGGTGGCCGTGCTGTCCATGCTGCAGGCCACGCTCACGCTGCCCGGCATCGCCGGTATCGCCTTGACGGTGGGCATGGCGATCGACGCCAACGTGCTGATTTTCGAGCGCATCCGCGAAGAGCTGCGCAACGGAGTGTCGCCGCAGGCCGCCATCCACGCCGGTTATGACCGTGCGTTCGATACCATCATGGACTCCAACATCACCACGCTGATCGCCGGCCTCGCCCTGTTCATGTTCGGCTCCGGCCCGGTGCGCGGCTTTGCCGTGACGCTGTGCATCGGCATCACCACTTCGATGTTCAGCGCCATCATGGTGTCGCGCGCCATGGTCAACCTGACCTACGGCCGCCAGCGCAAGCTGCTCAAGTTGGCCATTTAGGCGCAACAGGAATTTAAGGAAACACGCATGGAACTGTTCCGCATCAAAAAAGACGTCCCGTTCATGAGTTATGCGGGCGTCACCTCCATCATCTCGGCGCTGACTTTCGCCCTCGCCATTGTGTTTCTCGCCATGCGGGGACTGAATTTCGGCGTCGATTTCACCGGCGGTACGGTGATGGAAGTCGCTTACCCGCAGGCCGCCGACACCCAGAAAATCCGCGCCACGCTGGCCGCCCATGGTTTTGCCGACGCCACCGTGCAGAACTTCGGCACCGCGCGCGACGTGATGATCCGCCTGCCGATCAAGAAAGGCGTGAGCAGTGCGCAATTGTCGGAGCAGGTATTGTCCGAGCTGCGCAAGGACACCGCGGTGGAAATGCGCCGCGTCGAGTTCGTCGGCCCACAGGTGGGTGAAGAACTGTTCAGCGACGGCTTCCTGGCGCTGCTGCTGGTCTCCATCGGCATCATGATTTACCTCGCCATCCGCTTTGAATGGCGCTTTGCCGTGGCCGCCATCGTCGCCACCCTGCACGACGTGGTCATCATCCTCGGCCTGTTCGCCTTCTTCCGCTGGGAATTCTCGCTCACCGTGCTGGCGGCAGTGCTGGCCATCCTCGGCTACTCGGTAAACGACACCGTGGTGGTGTTCGACCGGATACGCGAAAATTTCCGCAAAATGCGCAAAGGCAGCGTCGCCGAGATCATCGACAACGCCATCACGCGCACCCTGTCGCGGACCGTGATGACGCACGTCATGACCCAGCTGATGGTGTTCTCCATGCTGTTCCTGGGCGGCGAAATCCTGTATTACTTCGCCCTGGCATTGACCATAGGCATCGTCGTCGGCACTTATTCCTCCGTGCTGGTGGCGAGTCCCATCGTCATGTGGCTGGGCATTTCGCGCGAAGACCTGATCAAGGTCGACAAGAAACAGGAAGCCGACGCGCTTCCTTGACCACCGACCTTGACAGCAGGCCGCCTTCGCGCGGAAACTAACCCGCTCATATAACCGACAAGTCCCTTGGACGACATACCTTTATCGATGCTGCTGGGCGCGCTGGCCGCCCTGCTGGTGTGCGCGGCGTTTTTCTCCGCCTCCGAAACCAGCCTGATGGCGCTCAACCGCTACCGCCTGCGCCACCTCGCCAAAGAAGGCCACCGCGGCGCACGCCTGGCGAGCGCCCTGCTGGCACGCACCGACAAGCTGCTGGGCGTCATCCTGCTCGGCAACACCTTCACCATTTCAGCTTCGACCACGCTCGCCACCCTGATTGCCGTGCGCCTGTTCGGCGAGGAAGAACTGGTGCTGGCCATTTCCACCATCACCATCACTTTCTGCATCCTGGTGTTCAGCGAGATCACGCCCAAAGTGCTGGCCGCCGCCTATGCCGAAAAGGTTGCTTTCCCGGCCAGCTATCTGCTGCTGCCGCTGCTGCGCATCACCTATCCCATCACCTGGTTCGTCAACCTGTTCGTGCGCGCCATCCTCGGCCTGCTGCGGCTGAAGCCGAATTTTTCCGAAACATCGCATGCCATCGGCATGGAAGAGTTGCGCAGCATCGTGCTGGAGGCCGGCAGCTTCATCCCGAAAAAACACCAGAGCATCCTGCTGAACCTGTTCGAACTGGAAAAGATCACGGTGGACGACGTGATGACGGCGCATACGCAGCTTGAAATCATCGACTTCGACGCGCCCCTGGAAGCCATCCTGGAGCAAATCACCACCAGCCATCACACGCGCATGCCGGTGCGGCAGGGGGCGAACGAGGAAATCATCGGCGTCATCCATATCCGCAAGGTGCTGCACCAGGCGCGCAGCGGCGAACTCGACCTCGACCTGCTGCGCGAAGTCATGAGCGACCCCTATTTCGTACCCGTTGGCACACCGCTCTATATGCAGTTGCAGCAGTTCCAGGAAAAGCAGGAGCGCCTGGCGCTGGTGGTGGACGAATACGGCGAGCTCAAAGGGCTGGTCACACTGGAAGACATTCTGGAAGAAATCATTGGCGAGTTCACCACCCAATCACCCTCGCACACTGCCGCCTACAGCCAGCAGCCCGACGGTAGCTGGCTGGTGGACGGGGCCAGCATGCTGCGCGATATCAACAAGAAACTGGGGCTCACGCTGCCCCTGGACGGGCCGAAAACACTCAATGGCCTGGTGCTCGAGCATTTCGAGGACATCCCCGAGCCCGGCACCAGCTTCAAGATCGGCGAGCATGCCCTGGAGATCGTGCAGACCCAGGACCGCATCGTCAAAAGCGTGCGCATCTACCCCTAAACAGCATCCATAACAGCCGCCTCCCTCATGCCCCCTTCACGATAGGGCTTGAAAAATTCTCCGGGAGGGTCAAAATAGGGCTTGTACATGTCGAGCACCAAGCACCACGAAAGCGCCGTCGCCGAGATTGGCCAGCCGCGCCTCAAGCCGCCGCCACTGTTCAAGGTGTTGCTGCTCAACGACGATTTCACACCTATGGATTTTGTAGTACAGGTGTTGCAGCAGATTTTTACAAAAAGCCGTGAACAGGCGACGCAAATCATGCTCAAAGTTCATAATGATGGTGTAGGCTTGTGTGGAGTGTATCCGCACGACATCGCCGAAACCAAGGTTAACCAGGTCACGAGTTTGGCCCGTGAGCATCAACATCCGCTGCAGTGCGTGATGGAGGAGAATTGAAGTGATAGCGCAGGAATTGGAAGTTTCTTTACACATGGCATTCATGGATGCGCGCCAGAAGCGCCATGAACTGATCACGGTGGAGCATTTGCTGCTCGCCATGATCGACAACCCGACCGCCTCCCAGGTACTGCGCGCTTGCGGCGGAAATCTGGAAACGCTGCGCCGCGAGCTCACGCACTATATCGAGGAACACACTCCCACCGTCAGCGGCGACGACGATGTCGACACGCAGCCTACGCTGGGCTTCCAGCGCGTAGTGCAGCGCGCCATCCTGCATGTCCAGTCCTCCGGCAAGAAAGAAGTCACCGGCGCCAACGTGCTGGTCGCCATCTATGGCGAGAAGGATTCGCACGCCGTGTTCTTCCTGCACCAGTTGGGCATTACGCGGCTGGACGTGGTCAACTATATTTCGCACGGCATCGCCAAGGTCACCGAAGGCACGCCGAAGCGCGCGGAAACCGAACAGGAGGCCGAAGGCGAGCAGCCGAGCGGCGGTGCGCTGGAAAATTTCACGCAGAACCTTAACACGCAGGTGCTGGCAGGCAAGATCGATCCGCTGATCGGGCGCGAGCTCGAACTCGAGCGCGTCATTCAAACCCTGTGCCGCCGCCGCAAGAACAACCCGTTGCTGGTGGGCGAGGCCGGCGTCGGCAAGACCGCCATCGCGGAAGGCCTGGCGCGCCGCATCGTCGAAGGTAATGTGCCGGAAATCCTGTCGGAATGCGTCATCTACGCGCTCGACATGGGCGCGCTGCTGGCCGGCACCAAGTATCGCGGCGATTTTGAGCAGCGCCTCAAGGCTGTATTGAAGAAGCTGACGGACAACCCCAACGCCATCCTGTTCATCGACGAGATCCATACCCTGATCGGCGCCGGCGCGGCAAGCGGCGGTACGCTGGACGCTTCCAACCTGCTCAAGCCGGCGCTTTCCAACGGCACGCTGAAGTGCATAGGCGCGACCACCTATCAGGAATACCGCGGCATTTTCGAGAAGGATCACGCGCTCTCGCGCCGCTTCCAGAAAATAGACGTGACCGAGCCCAGCGTGGCCGAGACGGTGGAAATCCTCAAGGGCCTCAAGTCGCGTTTCGAGGCGCATCACGGCGTCAAGTACACGGCTTCCGCGCTGAGTTCCGCGGCGGAACTGTCAGCCAAATACATCAACGACCGCCACCTGCCGGACAAGGCCATCGACGTCATCGACGAGGCCGGCGCCGCGCAGCGCATCCTGCCCAAGTCCAAGCAGAAGAAGACCATAGGCAACAAGGAAGTCGAGGAAATCATCTCGAAAATCGCGCGCATTCCTTCGCGCAACATCACCAGCGACGACCGCAGCACGCTGAAGACGCTGGATCGCGACCTGAAGGCCGTAGTATTCGGCCAGGACAAGGCCATAGACGCGCTTGCCGCCGCCATCAAGATGGCGCGCAGCGGCCTGGGCAACGCGCAGAAACCGGTCGGCTGCTTCCTGTTCTCCGGCCCCACCGGCGTCGGCAAGACCGAAGTCGCACGGCAACTGGCCTACACGCTAGGCATCGAGCTGGTGCGCTTCGACATGTCGGAATACATGGAACGCCATGCCGTATCTCGCCTGATCGGCGCGCCGCCAGGCTATGTTGGCTTCGAGCAGGGCGGCCTGCTGACCGAAGCCATCACCAAGCATCCGTATTCGGTGCTGCTGCTGGACGAAATCGAAAAGGCGCACCCGGACATCTTCAACATCCTGCTGCAGGTGATGGATCACGGCACGCTCACCGACAACAACGGGCGCAAAGCCGATTTCCGCAACGTCACCATCATCATGACCACCAATGCCGGGGCGGATGCGCTATCCAAGAGCGGCATCGGCTTCACCCCGGGCGCCAATGCGGGCGACGAGATGGCGGAAATCAAGCGCCTGTTCACGCCGGAATTCCGCAACCGGCTTGACGCGACGATTTCCTTCAAGGCGCTCGACCACGAAGTCATCATGCGCGTGGTGGAGAAATTCCTGATGCAACTGGAAGACCAGTTGCACGAGAAGAAGGTGGATGCCGTGTTCACTGATGCGCTCAAAGAGTTTTTGGCCAAACGCGGCTTCGACCCGCTGATGGGCGCGCGCCCGATGTCGCGGCTGATTCAGGACACCATCCGCAAGGCGCTGGCCGACGAACTGCTGTTCGGCAAGCTGGCGCATGGCGGACGAGTGACGGTGGATATCGGCGAGGACGACAAGGTGCAGCTGAAATTCGAGGGCGACGCAGCGCCGGAGTCGGCCATGGTTGCCGACGAAGGTGTGGTCTAGCCAAAAAAGAAAAAGGGCGGCCTGGCCGCCCTTTTATTTTGCCTCAAGCTGCCGCTACTGCTTCTGGCTAGCATCCTTGCCGCAGGTATTGATGCCGAACATGGGATAAGCCGGACACCAGCCGAGCGTTCCGGTGAGTATCGGCGCAATGCCGATCAGGCCGATCCACTTCAGCGGGGCTTCAGCGAAGAAAAACAGGCTCAACAGCGCGATGCCGCCCAGAATGCGGATGGCGCGGTCAACATTGCCGACGTTCTTTTGCATGGCGTGTCTCCTCGATTCAGATAGGTAAGAGCCGGCAAAGGCTCTAAATGCATGATGGCAGCATTCATTTTCTGCGTCAAAATAATCGTTTTCTAATACACTGCCGGAAATCAGCATACTGTTATGGCAGGGAGGAAAAACTCATGGCACATATCGTCGTAATGGGAGCCGGCATCGGCGGCATGCCGATGGCCTACGAACTGCGCGAACAACTGCGCGCGGAAGACCGCATCACGGTCGTTTCCGACTACCCTTATTTCCACTTCGTGCCGTCCAACCCGTGGGTGGCGGTGAACTGGCGCACGCGCGAGGACATCGCCTTCCCCATCGCGCCCTACTTCGCGCGCAAGAATATCGAATTCCTGCCGATCGGCGCCCAACGCGTGCATCCGGACGAGAACCGCGTGGAGTTGGCGGACGGCAGCAGCCTGACTTACGACTATCTGGTCGTCGCCACCGGGCCGCGGCTGGCGTTCGAGGAAGTGGAAGGGCTGGGGCCGACCACCGGCCACACCCACTCCATCTGCCACATCGATCATGCGGAAAATGCCGGCAAGGCGTGGGACGCTTTCCTCGCCGACCCCGGCCAGGTGGTGGTCGGTGCGGTGCAAGGCGCGTCCTGCTACGGCCCGGCCTACGAATTCGCCTTCATCATGGATACCGACCTCAAGCGCCGCCGGATGCGCGACCGCGTGCCTATGACCTTCGTCACTGCCGAACCCTATATCGGCCACTTGGGTCTCGGCGGCGTAGGCGATTCCAAAGGCATCATGGAATCCGCCATGCGCGACCGCCACATCAAGTGGATATGCAATGCCAAAGTAACCAAAGTCGAAGCCGGCAGGATGTTCGTCACCGAACACAACGAGGACGGCACACCCAAGAAGGAACACGAGTTGCCGTTCAAGTACGGCATGATGATCCCCGCCTTCAAGGGCGTGGACGCGGTCATCGGCATCGAAGGCCTGACCAACCCGCGCGGCTTCATCCTCATCGACCCCTACCAGCGCAACCCCAAATACCAGAACATCTACGCCGTCGGCGTATGCGTCGCCATCCCGCCGGTGGAAGCCACCCCGGTGCCCACCGGCGCACCCAAGACCGGCTACATGATCGAATCCATGGTCAGCGCCGCCGCGCGTAACATCCGCGCCGCGCTGGACGGAAATGAACCTGAAAACAAGGCCACCTGGAACGCCATCTGTCTCGCCGATTTCGGCGACACCGGCGCCGCCTTCGTCGCCCTGCCGCAAATCCCCCCGCGCAACGTCACCTGGTTCAAGCAAGGCCGCTGGGTACACTGGGCCAAGGTCGCGTTCGAGAAATATTTCCTCTACAAAATGAAACGCGGCAGCACCGACCCGATCTACGAGAAATACGTGCTGAAGCTGCTGGGGATCAAGAAGCTAAAGGGGTAAGCACTAGGAATGGCTCCATCACGCAATGAAAGAACGCGACATTTGACGTCTAAATTACGTAGACCTTATGACGACCGACGAAGCCATCGATAAACCAGGCATCGCCTTTGAGAAGGTCGTGGCAGCTATTCAAGCTCAAATCGACCCAACTGCGACTGTCGCGCACAACGAAATGCTTGTAGATCGGTTGGGGCAATCGCGGCAGTTTGATGTTGTTGTGCGTGGAGTTTTTGCTGGCCAAAAGATGTTGGGTGTTATCGAATGCAAAGATTTTGGAAAGAAAGTCGGGACACCGGAAGTCGATAGTTTCGTCACTAAGGCGCAGGATGTTAATGCAAACTTCAAAATTCTGATGTCTCGCAAAGGCTTCTCGAAGCCAGCACTAGCAAAATGTTCGCACTATGGAATTCAACCTCTATCACTTGTAGATAACGATCCAGCCAACAAGAAGTTCTTTGTTGGTACCCGCTGGGAAGCAGACATCACGCGTTGGGGACAGATTTCTGTAACACTCCATTTCGCCCATGAGCCTGCCAATGCGGTTCATTTCAGTGCAGAAACTTTGACCATTCGTGAGAAAAAGGTACTTGACTGGTTCACTAACTACTTACTCGACAAGGATGATGAAATCACAGAACTTGGTTGGGTAGTGAATATCTTGGTAGAGTTTGAAACGCCACAGATGATAGCGGTGCGCCCTGGTGAGGAGTACCTCTGTGCCGCAATCTCGTTCAGAGCAGAAAGAGTCTGCGACAAGTTCGAGCGGTTTGTTGGCATTAGCGGAACAGGCTTCCTTAACTGGAATTCAAAACAGGCGACCTTTCCGTCTGGATCTCAGATTAAAAGCGATGTGGTACCAATGGATTTTTCACAGTGGCAGCCACGCACTGATCGACCGAAGGAGCCATCAGGATTTCTGGAAATCCGTTTGGAGGGTCGCTCGGTTCAGTTTGAAAGAATTCCAGATGCCATTGCATTGGATCGACTCTAGTTCAAACGTTATACACCTCACTAAGACAGCGTCACCCTTTCCCCTTGCATCACGCCGAGCAGCACAGCCAAGACGGGGGATTTCGGCGCGCACTGTTTGAGCTCCGCGACAAGCCACGGTTTGTGTGGCTTGTTAGGGCGAGTTGCGCAAGCCGCCCGGCTTGGCGAGCAGCGCAGGGGAGCCGAAGGCCGTGGTGTGGGGTGTCTTTTTCTTTGGTTTCTTTCTTTTGGACAAGCAAAAGAAAGAAACTCGCCAGCCGGGCGAGACCGGCACCTCAGCCCAATGCCCGACAAACCTCCCCCACCAACTCCGGCCCCCGATAAATCAACCCGCTATACAACTGCACCAGACTCGCCCCGGCCTTGATCTTCTCCTCCGCATCCAGCCCTTCCATAATGCCGCCGACGCCGATGATGGGAATGTCGCGGCCCAGGGCCAGCGCCAACTGCTTGACCACGGCGGTGGATTTCAGCCTTACCGGCGCGCCGGAAAGCCCCCCCTCCTCGTCCGCGTGGGGCAACCCGGCCACCGCGTCGCGGGCCAGCGTGGTGTTGGTGGCGATGACGCCGTCGAATTTGTGGCTCAGCAGCAGATCGGCAATTTCGACGATCTGCGCGGTGTCCAGATCGGGCGCGATTTTCAGCACCAGCGGCACGTATTTTCCATGCGCATCGGCCAGCCGTGCCTGCTCCTCCTTGAGCGCGCCGAGCAAGCCCTGCAGCGCCTCTTTCTCCTGCAACTGGCGCAGGTTCCTGGTGTTGGGCGAGGAAATGTTCACCGCCACGTAGCTGGCGTGGGGATACACCTTGCGCAGGCAGATCAGGTAATCGTCCGCTGCGCGCGCCATCGGCGTGTCGAAATTTTTGCCGATGTTGATGCCGAGGATGCCGCGGTAGTTGGCGTTTCTGACGTTCTCGACCAACCGGTCCACGCCGTCGTTGTTGAAGCCCATGCGGTTGATGATGGCGCGCGCCTGCGGGATGCGGAACAGGCGCGGCTTGGGATTGCCCGGCTGCGGGCGCGGCGTGACGGTGCCGATTTCGATGAAGCCGAAGCCCATGGCGGCCAGCGCGTCTATGTAATCGCCGTTTTTATCCAGCCCGGCAGCGAGCCCCACGGCGTTGGGGAATTCCAGCCCCATGACTGTTCTTGGCTTGGCCTGGCAGGCCGATGCCAGCAAGCGGCTGAGGCCAAGATGGTGGGCGAACTTGAGGGAGGCCAGCGTGAAATGATGCGCCCGTTCGGCATCCAGACGGAACAACAGCGGGCAGATGAGGTCGTAAAGCATGGGCGGAATTGTACCGGATTCCGGCATAATACCGTTGTGTCAGAAACCGCCTTTCCCAGCCACACGAACCTGCCATCCACAGGAACCAAGCACATGAACTCACGCCTTTACCTCGTCCCGGCACTCGCCGCCTCGTTGATCACCGCCCTGCTGACTGCCGGTTGCGCTGCGACACCGCCCGCCACCGACCAAACCACCACGCGCATCACTGCGCCGGAGGCCGGGCAATGGCCGAGCTACGGGCGCGACTACAGCAACCGGCGCTTTTCGCCGCTGGCCCGCATCAACCGCGAAAACGTCGCCCAGCTCGCTCCGCTCTGGCATTACAAGAGCGGCATCAATTCGACCTTCCAGGCCACGCCCATCGTGGTCGATGGCGTGATGTACCTGTCGCTGCCGTTCAACCATGTGGTCGCGCTGGATGCGCGCGACGGGCGCGAATTGTGGCGCTACCAGCACCAGCGGCGCGCGGGTCGGGCGATGTGCTGCGGGCCGGCTAACCGCGGCGTGGCGGTGGGCTATGGCAAGGTGTTTATCGGCACCGTGGATGCGCGGCTGATTGCGCTCGACGCCAAAACGGGGAAGATGATCTGGGACATCGACGCGGCCGGCGATGGCGCATCCGCGGCTGAAGCGGTCGATTCGCTCAACGCTGCCGATCCGCTGAGCAAAGCCAACGTCAGCGGCGCCACCGGCGTCGGCATCAACATGGCGCCGGTGGTATATCAGGGCAAGGTCATCGTCGGCATCACCGGCGTGGGCTACGGCCTGCATCTGGATGCCCCGCGCGAGGGCGCGCCGCTGGGCGCGGTGGTCGGCGTAGCGGGCCGTTACGGACGCCCCGGCTTTTTGGCTGCGTTCGATGTAGCCACCGGCAAGCGCGTCTGGCAGTTCGATACCATTCCTACGCAGGGATGGGAAGGCAAGTTCTCCGCCACCACGCCGGACGGCGTGCCGCTTAATCGCAATGTCGAGGCCGAGCGCGCCGCAGCACCCAAATACGCCGATGCCTGGCGCTTCGGTGGCGGTTCGGCATGGAGCACGCCGGCCATCGACCCGGTGCGCGGCATGCTGTTTTTCGGCACCGGCAACCCCTCGCCGCAGATGGATGATGTATCGCGCCCCGGCGACAATCTGTACACGGTGTCGCTGGTCGCGCTCGATATCGCCACCGGCAAGCTGCGCTGGCACTATCAGCAGGTGCCGCACGACATGTGGGGCTACGATGTCGCCAGCCCGCCGGTGCTGTTCGATCTGGAGCGGGGCGGCAAGCGCATTCCCGCCGTGGGGCAGGCCAGCAAGCTGGGCTGGTTTTACGTGCACAACCGCGACACCGGCGAACTGCTGCTGAAATCCGACGCCTACGTGCCGCAGGACAACATGTTCGCCCATGCCACGCCCGAAGGAACGCGCATCCATCCCGGAGTGCTGGGCGGAGTGAACTGGTCGCCGGCTGCGGTGGACGAGGCGCAAGGGCTGGCCTATGTGGCCGCCATGCATTGGCCGGTGCGCTATACCCTGCATGTCACGCCCGCCGCAGGCGACAAGCCGGCCATCCGTTATTCCTCGCTGGAACCCATAGACGAAGCGCGCTGGGGCCTGCTGTCGGCGATCGACCTCAACACCGGGCATCTGCGCTGGCAGCACAAGACGCCGGATCCGCTGGTCGGCGGCGTGCTGGCAACGGCAGGAGGTCTGGTATTCAGCGGCGAGGGCAACGGCAACCTCGATGCGCTGGACGCCGCCACTGGCACGCTGTTATGGCAGAACAAAGGCGATGCCGGCGTCAATGCCCCGCCCATCACCTACGAGATCGACGGCGTGCAGTACGTGGCTGTGGCTGCCGGCGGCAACCAGATTTTCGGCTTCAAGCAGGGGGATACGTTGCGCGTGTTTGCGCTGGGGAAATAGGCGTTATGCCCGACGCCAGATGGTGCCCTGCGGCGTATCTTCCAGCAGGATACCGTGGTCAGCCAGCTCCTTGCGGATGCGGTCGGCCTCGGCGAAGTTTCTGGCTTGCTTGGCGGCAGTGCGGGCAGCAATCATGCCGTCAACGTTCACGGCATCAAACTGTGCTTCGGCGGTCACTTTCACGGTCGCTGATCCCGAAACATCAACTACCTTTCCTTGCAGGAAGTCATCCGGATCCCGCTGCAACAAGCCCAGCAGCCCGGCCAGCGATTTGAGCAAGCCTGCCGTTGCAGCCGCGCGCGTCCGGTTCAGGTCGTTGGCGAGGTCAAACAGCACGGCCATGGCTTCCGGCGTATTGAAGTCATCATCCATCGCCAGCTTGAAGCGCGCGGCGTAGGAGTCGTTCCAGTCGACCGGTTTCGTTTCAACGGCAACACCGCGCAACGCGGTATACAGACGAGTGAGCGCCTGCTTCGCATCGTCCAGGTGCTGGTCGGAATAGTTGAGCGGGCTGCGGTACTGGGCGCGCAGGATGAAAAAACGCAGCACTTCGGGGTCGTATTGCTTCAGCACCTCGCGGATGGTGAAGAAGTTGCCGAGCGATTTCGACATTTTCTCCTCGTCCACGCGCACGAAACCGTTGTGCATCCAGTAGTTGACGAAGGTGCAGCCGTGCGCGCCCTCCGACTGGGCGATCTCGTTTTCGTGGTGGGGGAACTGCAAGTCCTGCCCACCGCCGTGGATGTCGAAATGCTCGCCAAGATGATGTTCGCTCATGGCCGAGCACTCGATATGCCAGCCCGGACGACCCGCGCCCCACGGCGCATCCCATGCCGGCTCGCCCGGCTTGGCGGCTTTCCACAGCACGAAGTCAAGCGGGTCCTGTTTGTAAGTATCCACTTCCACGCGTTCCCCCGCGCGCAGGTCATCCAGAGACTTCCCGGAGAGCTTGCCGTAGCCATCGAAGCGATGCACCGAGTAATACACGTCGCCGTTGTCTGCGCGGTAAGCGTAGCCCTTGGCCATGAGTTCGCCTATCATCTGCAGCATGTCCGGGATGTGGCGCGTAGCGCGCGGCTCGATGTCCGGCTTTTGCACTCCCAGCGCGGCGGCGTCTTCGTCCATCGCCTGGATGAAACGGGCGGTGAGCGTGTCTATGGATTCGCCGTTTTCCGCCGCACGCTTGATGATCTTGTCGTCAATGTCGGTGATGTTGCGCACATATGTGACAGCCAAGCCGGAGGCCCGCAGCCAGCGGCTGACCATATCGAACACCACCATCACGCGCGCATGGCCGAGGTGGCAATAGTCGTAGACCGTCATGCCGCACACATACATGCGTGCCTGGCCCGCCACGATGGGCCGGAATTCCTGCTTCTTGCGCGCGAGGGAATTGTAGATATTCAGCATGGAGAAAGAAAAAACGCGGTCGGTGGCTAAGAAATGCTTGCAGCTATTGGAGATAGGGGAGCTTGTTGTTAGAATGTCGAGCTAAAATGACCACGGTGAAGTATACCATAATGCCTTTGTTTAACGCTTCTATACTCGCCAGCCTGCTGTTCGCAACGCTCCTGTGGGCGGCTGTTCCCGCACAAGCGGACGAGATCAAGGATATCTCCCAGTTAATCTCCCAAAACCAGCATGCGCAAGCACTGGATCGCCTGAATAACTTTCTTCTGCTGCATCCCAAGGACGCCCAGGGCCAGTTTCTCAAAGGCGTGGTTCTGGCAGAGGAAAACAAGCCGGCGGAGGCCATCAGGATATTCACCGACCTCACTGAAAAGCACCCGGAGCTGCCGGAGCCATACAACAATCTGGCTGTGCTCTACGCCGATCAGGGGCAATACGACAAGGCGCGCCATGCGCTGGAAATGGCGATCAAAACCCACCCCAGCTATGCCACCGCGCACGAAAACCTGGGTGACATCTATGCCAAAATGGCCTCGGATGCCTATGATAAGGCACTGCAACTGGACAAGGTGAATGCGCGTGCGCAAACCAAGCTCGCCATGATCAAGGATCTGTTCACGAACACCGCGCCCAAGCCCGCCGCCAGCAAGCCGGAGGAAGCCCGCAAATCGGCAGTGGTGCCGGTGGTGGCTACACCCACACCGGCGCCAGCCGCTGTAGTGGCCGCGCAGAAAACAGCGAAACCGGTCACTCCGGCCACGCCGCCCGCCGCCGTTAGCGAGATGGCGAAGATGGCGGACAAGCCCGCCGCACCGATCGAAGAGCCGCGCAAGGAAGAGCCGAAAAAGGGCGAGCCCACGGCCAAGGAAGATCACAAGGAAGCCGTGCTGGTGGCGGTGCATAATTGGGCCAAAGCCTGGTCGGCAAAAAACGTCGATAACTATCTCGCCAGTTATGCGGACAACTTCAAAACACCCAACGGCGAAAGCCGCAAGGCGTGGGAACAGTCGCGCAAGGAACGTATCCACAAACCGGAGGCGATCAAGGTGGAAGTGCTCAACCCCAAGGTCAAAATCGACGGCAACCGTGCCAGCGTGACGTTCCGCCAGCTCTATCGTTCCGGTGACAACGCCAAGCGTACCGTCAAGACGTTGATCATGAAGAAAACCGGGGCGACATGGCTGATCGAACAGGAACAGACAGACCGTTGAGCGGCGCGCGCGCACATACCCCGGCACGTCGCTGGCATAAAGTGCTGGCAGCGGGCATCCTTGCCGCCGCCCTGCTGCCATGGAGCGCCTCCGCATTTCTTGGCGCATCGCCCGCAAGGCTCGCCGCACCTGCCCTCCCCAATGCCCGCGACACCGAGGGCTTGCTGATCAGAAGCCTGCTGGAAATCACCCAGGGGCGTACCACTGCCGCGCTGAGTACGCTGGATGAGCTGCTCAGCGCCGTCCCCAACTTCAAGCTTGCGCATCTGGTGCGCGGCGATCTGCTGATGGCCCAATCACACGAGCTATCCGGCTTCGGCAACGCGCCGAACGCCCCCAAGCAGGAAATCGCCGATTTCCGCGAAGAGGCACGGGTGCGACTGGAGCGTTACCTGTCGCAACAGAATGCCCACAACATCCCGGAATATCTGTGGCAACTCGACCGCGACCAGCGCTATGCCATCGTGGTCGATACCGCCAAGTCGCGCCTCTATCTTTATCGCAACGAAAGCGGCGCACCCCATTACGTCGCCGACTACTACGTCACCGTGGGCAAGAACGGCAGCGGGAAACAAAAAGAAGGCGACAAACGCACCCCTCTCGGCATCTACTTTACGGGAGCGCAACTGCAGCAAAAGAAGCTGTCCGACCTGTACGGCAGTGCGGCCTATCCGCTCAGCTATCCCAACGAATGGGATCGCCATCAGGGCATGGACGGCCACGGCATCTGGCTGCACGGCACGCCCAGCGACACTTACAGCCGCCCTCCGCGCGCCAGCGACGGCTGCGTGGTGCTGACCAATCCGGACATCAAGACCATAGGCCCCATCCTGCAAAGCGGCAAAACACCGGTGGTGATCGCCAGCAACGTGCAATGGCTCGCCAGCGAACACCTTGCCGCGGAAAAGAATGACCTGTTGCAGGCAGTCGAACAATGGCGGCGCGATTGGGAAGCACAGGACACGGACAGTTACCTTGCGCATTATTCGCAGACCTTCTTCAGCGCCGACCACAACTTATCAAGCTGGGCAGCGGATAAACGGCGCAAGCAGGCAAGCAAACCATCGGTCAAGATCGGCCTGTCCAATATCAGCATGTTCCGCTACCCCGACGACCAGCAGCAGATGGTCGTGGTCAATTTCGATCAGGCCTTCAAAAGCAACGTACTCGATAACCAGATGCGCAAACGCCAGTACTGGGTGCTGGAAAACAAGCACTGGAAAATACTTTACGAAGGTGCCGCTTAACTAAACCTCCGCGGACTAGGCCCGACGGGCTCTTGGCCATTTGATCTCCCCGAGGAGAACACCGATGAAAGCTGTCAGGCTGCTGCTGTTTTTACTTGGTTTTATGGTTAGCCTCCCGCTACAGGCCGCTACTCCCCAAGTCGAGTTCCAGACCAGTTTCGGCAATTTCGTCATCGAGCTCTACCCGGACAAGGCGCCGAAAACCGTGGACAACTTTCTGGAATACGTCAACAGCGGCTTCTACGAACACACCTTGTTCCATCGCGTGGTGGAGCGCTTCGTGGTGCAGGGTGGCGGGTTCTCGCCGGACATGAGGCAGAAAAAGACCTTGCCGCCGATTCCCAACGAAGCCAACAACGGCCTGAAGAACGAACGCGGCACCGTGGCAATGGCGCGCCGCTTTGAGCCCGACACCGCCGCCGCCGAATTCTTCATCAATCTGGCGGACAACAAGCACCTCAATTATTATCGGCCGCAAGCGGCCTACATGGGCTATTGCGTATTCGGTCGGGTCATACGGGGCATGGACGTGGTCGAGAAAATATCCCACGCGCCGACGCTCAGTGCCGGCATACTCCACGAATTGCCGCGCCAGAACATCGTCATCGAAAAAGTGGCTGTGCTGGAAACGCCCCTGATGGTCTCCGAGCAGGACAGGAAACCGGAAGTAGCGCCCCCCGAAAAAATCATCAACTCTGCTAAAAAAGGAAAAAAGCGTGGTTAAACTACACACCAATATGGGTGTCATATCCCTTGAACTGGACGCCAAGAAAGCCCCGGCCACCGTCGCCAACTTTCTCGAATATGTAGGCAGCGGCTTCTATGACAACACCATCTTCCATCGTGTCATCGACGGCTTCATGATTCAGGGTGGCGGCTTTGACGCCGACATGCAGCAAAAACCGACCAGCCCCACCATCCAGAACGAGGCCGACAACGGCCTTGAGAACAAGGCCTATACCATCGCCATGGCGCGCACACCCAGCCCGCATTCGGCCAGCAGCCAGTTTTTCATCAACCTCGCCGACAACGGGTTTCTCAACCACAGCGCGCCAACGTCACAAGGCTGGGGCTACTGCGTGTTCGGCAAGGTGGTGGATGGCAAAGAGGTGGTGGACAGCATCGCCAAGGTCAAGACCAGCAACCGCGAAGGACATCAGGATGTACCGCTGGAGAATGTTGTCATCGAACGTGCTGTGACCGAATAAGCGCCGGCTCCAACACCGGCAACCGCGCGGCCCGCCATGTCGCATACCCTGTTCATTTCCGACCTGCACCTGTGCGACTCGCGGCCGCACATCAAGCAGTTGTTCCAGCGGTTTCTGCAGGAGACCGCAGCGCGGGCGGAGGCGCTTTACATACTGGGCGATCTGTTCGAATACTGGGCCGGCGACGATGACCTCGACGATCCGCGCCATCGTGCCGTGGTGGAGGCCATGGCCGGATTGTCGGCAAGCGGCGTGCGCCTTTACCTGATGCACGGCAACCGCGATTTTCTGCTGTCCGCTACGTTTGCCCAGGCCTGTGGTGCGACGCTGCTCCCCGACCCAACCTTGCTCGAACTTTATGGCAGGCGGGTACTGCTCACCCATGGCGACGCACTCTGCACCGATGATGTCGAATATCAGCAGTTTCGCCGTCAGGCACGCGATCCGGCATACCAGCAGGCCTTCCTCGATCAGCCGCTGGCAGCGCGCAAGGCGCAGATCGAGGCATTGCGCGCGCGCAGCGAGCAGGCGAAAAGCTACAAGTCAGAATCCATCATGGATGTAAATGCCGATGCCGTGAACGAGCTGCTGCGCCGCCATGACTACCCGGAGCTGCTGATCCACGGCCACACGCACCGCCCCGGCATGCATGATGTTGCCGTTGATGGCCATGCCTGCCAGCGCTGGGTGCTGGGCGACTGGTTCGACAGCGGCAACAGCCTGCGCTGCGATCATGCCGGCTGCGCATGGCAAGCCACCTAGCATAGCTACTTACGCTGGCGGGCTTTGGCTGACTGCCGCGAGCTGTTTGCCGGCTTTTTCTGCTCCAGGCTGACGCCGTGTTTCTGCAACCACCAGTCTCCTGATAGTTGCTGCGCCTCGACTTCCTGCTCGGGCAGCAACAGGTCGGCCACCTTGTCACGCTGCTCGGCTGCCGATTGCGCTGCCTTCTCCACCTCCTCGGGCGAGCCTTCTATGCCAGCCGCAGCGGAGGCGATGTCGTACCACATGTAAGCGCGCACCAGATTGCGCTCCGTGCCTTCACCGCTGGCGTACATGTTGGCCAGGGTCAATTGCGCCGGCACATCGCCCGCCTCTGCCAGCCGCTGCGTCCACTTGAGCGCTTCAACCTGGTCGGGCGAGACATCGTAACCATGGTAAAACTTCAACGCCAGCAAACGCTGGGCATCCTGCTGGCCATTCTGGGCGGCACGCCGCAGCCAGCGCAGCGCCTCTTTGGTGTTCTTGGGCATGCCGCGCCCGTAGTTGAGGCGCGCGCCCAATTCGAACTGCGCCTTGAGATCGTCGGCCTTGGTGCGTTGCACCAGCTGCGCCAGGGGCAGCTTGTCATAGGCAATTTTCTTCGGCGCTGCAGGCTTGGCGGGATCTTCCTCCTGGGCAGCAGCGGCCTGCGCTGCGCCGTCGCCCGCTGCAGGCTCTTCCGCCCGGCAAGGAAGCACGGCCACCATGCCCAACAGCAGGCATAACAGGCCAAGACGTGCGGCAGAGGATTTATCGGTAAGCGCTTGCATCAGATAGTTTAGTCGTATCAATAATGCCTTATAGTATAGGCATCGCATACTCGTGGGAAGCGGCAGTCCGGCATGAAAAAAGTGATCGTCTGCATCAATCGCCGCGCCAACCCGGCGCAGCCCTCCTGTGCGGAGCGCCATAGCCGGCAGATTGCCGACTTGCTGGAGCGGGGCATCACGGAAGACGGCATCGGCATCAGCCTGGAACGCTTCAAGTGCCTGGGAAACTGCGACCACGGGCCTAATTTGAGGCTGGCGCCAGACGGGGAGTTTTGCCACGGGGTGCAGTTAGCGGATGTGCCCCGCATGCTGGAAAAGATTCGTGCGTTCGCCGCCGAATGACCGTTTGAGTAGCCGCACGATTCTTGTTAAAGTTCACGCTATTTGACGCATGCCCAGACCCATGAAAATACTTCACCTGCTTCTTTGCACTGTCCTGATTGGCTACGCCGGCCTCAGCACGGGCGCCGAAAACTACTATGAAATTACGCAACTCTATAAAAAGGGGCAGAAAGACAAAGCGCTCGAATTGCTCAATGTCTATCTCGGCAAGCTGCCCAAGGATGCCTGGGGGCGCAACGTCACACAGGCGCGATTTCTCAAAGGGGTGATCCTGGCCGAACAGAAACATCCCCAGGAAGCGATCCAGGTATTCACCAGGCTGACGCAGGACTACCCCTCCCTGCCGGAACCCTACAACAACCTGGCCGCCCTCTATGCATCGCAAGGCCAATACGAGGCTGCGCGCGACACGCTGGAACGCGCCATGCGCACCAACCCAAGCTACGCCACGGCGCACGAAAATCTCAACGACATCTACGCCAAGCTTTCCAGCCAGGCTTACGACAACACCCTGCGCGCCGCCAAATCCAGCCCGGACGGCAAGCCCACGCCAGCGCTGATCACGGAGCTGTGCGACAACTATGGCAAGATGGCGAGTCAGGTCGCAGGCCGCAAGGCCGCTGTCCATTCGGCGGATGATCTGGTCATATTGCGCGGCATCAATCTGGCGCAAACCAGCGCCACCAAGCCCCCGGCCAAGGTGGATATCGACGAGATGGCGATGGCGCCGGAAGATGTAGTCGCAGCGCCGGGGAAACTTGGCAAAATGCCGCAGGAGCCTATGACGGCCCCGGCTGCCGCAACGCCTGCAAAAACGGAGATAGCCGCACCTGCCTCTGTGCCGGAAATGCCTAAGACACCGGCGCCAGCCAAAGCAACAGCGGAGGCGCCTACCAAACAAGACAAGGCTGGCAGCGCCGCAGATCAACGCGCCATTCTGCAGGCGGTACAAGGCTGGGCGGGTGCCTGGGCGAAGAAGAATGCCAGCGGCTATCTGGCGTTTTATGCCAGGGACTTCAAAACGCCGGGCGGCGAGTCGCGCAGCGAATGGGAATCAACGCGCAGGGGACGTATCGCCAAGCCGAAATCCATCAAGGTGGCCGTGGAAGAAACCGAGGTCACCCTGCTGGACGCGACGCACGCCCACGCTAGTTTCCGCCAGGTTTATCGTTCCGATACGCTGCAAACCGCAACGCACAAGACGCTGCAAATGGTGAAAAGCGGCAACCGCTGGCTTATCCAGGAAGAGAAAGTGGCGAGGTAGCGCACTACTTGGTGAGGCTAGGTAAGGCTAAGGCGTGTAGCCAGGAATCTTGGCCTCATCCACCTCATCGATCTGCTCCGGCAGCAGAAACTCTTGCGCATACTTGAGATAAATTTTCTCCCGGATGAACAGGTCGAACAGGTCGGGGTCTATGTGGTGATCCAGCATCATCTTGCCGAGGATGGACAACGAATCCGAAAGCGTCTTGGCCTTCTTGTAAGGCCGGTCACACGCGGTCAGCGCCTCGAAGATATCCGCGATCCCCATCATGCGGGCCGGGATGGACATCTGCTCGCGCGTCAGCCCGCGCGGATAGCCTTTGCCGTCCATGCGCTCATGGTGGCCGCCGGCATACTCCGGCACGCGCCGCAGATCTTTCGGATACTTTAGCGACTCCAGCATGCTGATGGTGACCACGATGTGGTTGTTGATCACCTGCCGTTCCTCTTCGGTCAGGGTGCCGCGTGCAATGTTGAGGTTGTAGACCTCGTTTTCCGAGAGGAAATTAACCGGCTGGCCATCTTCTCCGGTCAATTGATAGGCGGCGATGTTGCGCACCCGCTGCTGGTGCTCCTGGGTCATGAACTCTCCGCCCATGTTGGCGTTGCGCAGGAATTGGCGATCATCATCCAGTTGCTGCCGGTAAGCGACCAGCTCAGCTTCCATCGCCTCGACATCGACCTGCTCGCCTCGCCTGAACTTATCTGCCTGCTGCCGCAGCATGGCAATCTCGGCCTGCTGCTTGAGTGCCTGGAAGCGCGTATCAACCAACTGGATGCGATCAAAAATGGTGGATAGCTTGGTGGCCTTGTCCACCACATATTCGGGTGTCGTCACCTTGCCGCAGTCATGCAGCCAGCCGGCTATTTTCAGCTCGTATATTTCCTTGTCGGTCATGGTGAAATTGCCGAGCGGGCCAGTCTGGCACCCTCTGGCAGCTTCCGCGATCATCATGGTCAGCTCGGGCACGCGCCGGCAGTGGCCGCCGGTATAGGGCGATTTCTCGTCGACTGCGTCCGCGATCAGCTCGATGAAGGATTCGAACAGGTTTTTCAAGCCTTCGATCAGGTTATGATTGGTGAGCGCCACCGCCGCCTGCGAGGCCAGCGATTCGGCCAGCTGCTGGTTCTCGTCGGAGAACGGCACGATTTCCCCGCTGTTTGTATCCAACGCGTTGAGCAGCTGCAGCACGCCGATAATCTCGCTTTCGTGGTTCTTCATCGGGATGGTGAGGAAGGACTTCGAGCGGTAGCCGGTGCTCTGGTCGAACTTGCGCGTGCCGGAGAAGTCGAAGCCCTCCGCTTCGTAGGCATCTTCGATGTTGACCGTCCTATCATTCAGCGCGGCAAAGGCCGCCACCATGTTGGTGTTGGGCGTGCCATCCTCGCGATGCAGAGGCAGCGGCGGAAACGGGATATCCTTGCCGGTGGTGCCGCCCATGGCGATGCCGAGGGAATCGGTACGCATGATCTCGAACTTGAGGCGCCGATCATCCGTCACCGTATACAGGGTGCCGCCATCGGCATTGGTGATCTCCTTGGCGCCGAGCAGGATCATTTCCAGCAAACGACTGTTGTCATGTTCGGCGGAAAGTGCAACACCGATGGCATTCAGCCGCTCCATACGTTTGAGTAGCTCGCGATCATTGGACATGTCAGACATTCCCTGTTTGATTGGTCGGCGTACCTGGCATCAGGCCGGCGCCAGATAAAATTCCATCTTTACCCCTGCCAACTCGATCACGTCATGATCGTTTAGCGGATGGGCCTGTGCCCCCACAGACTCGCCGTTGACTACCGGGTGGTTCTGGCCTTCGACATGGGTAATGAAATAACCGTGGGGGCGACGGGTGATCACCGCCACCTGCACGCCCGGCTTGCCGAGGGTCACGAGGGATTTGGTCAACGCCATATCCTTGCCGGTACCCGGCCCGCTGAGCACCTGAATATGCGCCAGTGGCGGAAGCTCCTTGCCGACCTCGGCAGCAGCCGGTGGCGCGGCAGGAGCAGGGGTTTGCGTATCGGCTTGCTCTGTCGCTGGCACCACCTGCGCGGCGGACGGACGAATGATCATGGTCTTTTCGAAATCGGCGGCAGCACCTCCCGACATGGCGCTGATCACCGCCTCGTTGACGTACTTGAGCTGGTACCTGCCGAGTCCGATGACGTCGCCATGCTGCAGAATATGCTGTTTGATCGGCTTGCCGTTCACCAGCGTGCCGTTGGTGCTGCCGAGGTCTTCCAGGAAGACGTCGTTGCCGATGATGGCGACTGTGGCGTGCTCGCCGCTGATGGCAAGATTGTCGATGGGAATGTCGTTCGATGGCCGCCGCCCAATGGTGAGGCGCGCTTTATCCAGCGGAAATTCCCCGAGGAAAGCGCCATCAAGTGAAAAAATCAGCTTTGACATTGTTTATCCTGCTATCTTAAATTTAACCAGCGGAGAAATTTCTGCAGCCATCCCTGGCTCGCGGGAAAGGGCTTCAACGGGCGCACCAGAATGACCGATATGTTGTCCTTGCCGCCATTGTCATTGGCCATCTGCACCAGCTGATGCGCCGCCAGTTCCAGGTTGGAACTCAGGGTGGCCAGCGTCAGATGCATCTCTTCATCCTCCACCAAGTCACTCAGTCCGTCGGAACAAAACAGGTAGATATCTCCCGGCAGCACGTCGTACTCGTGCAATTCAAGCTCGACCGACGGATCCACTCCCAATGCGCGCGTCACCAGATTCTTGTTACTGGAAAGCTTGGCCTGCTCAGCCGTAATCATGCCAGCTCTGATCTGCTCCTGCAGCAAAGAATGGTCTTCTGTCACCTGCGTGAATGCTTCGCCGCGCAGGCGATACATACGGGAATCGCCGACATGACCGACAAGCACGCGATCATTGGTGAACAGGCCGACGACCAGCGTCGTGCCCATGCCCGCGCATTGCGGCTGGCTCTGCGAGACTTGGTAGATGGCTTCGTTGGCCTTGGCGACCGCGTCCCGCACCAGCAGGCTTTCCAACTGCATGCCGGTATCCGGAGTCAGCCTGCCCGGCACCCAGTTGAATATGGCCTCCTTGATCTCGGCCATGATGGTGAGGACGGCCATTTCGCTCGCCACCTCGCCCGCCTTGTAACCGCCCATGCCGTCGGCCAGCACCACCAGCCCGCTTTCCGCATCGGCAGCGACCGCGTCCTCGTTATGCTCGCGCCGCTGTCCGACATCAGTCAGGCGCACAATCTCAAGGATGCCGCTGAGATTCATGCCTGCCCCATGCACTGACGTATGTCATTGGAAATTTCGGCCCCGTGCTGATAGCGTTTTTCCATATCTTTTTCCAGCATGCGGTCGATGATGGCGACCAGACATGGCGGCAGATCAGGACGCAGGGCAAGCACGCTGGGATGCGGCTCGTTGGCGATCTTGAACATCAGCGTCGCCATCGAATCACCCTGGAACGGCAACTGGCCGGTGGTCATCTGATACAGCATCGCGCCCAGCGAGAACAGGTCGGAGCGGCCATCCACTTTCTTGCCGGCAAGCTGCTCCGGCGACATGTAGGATGGCGTACCCAGCACCATGCCAGTTTTGGTCTTGGAAGAATCGGTAATGCGGGCGATGCCGAAATCGGTCACTTTCACGTTACCGCTATCCGGCTCGTACATGATGTTGGCGGGCTTGATGTCGCGGTGCACCACGTTGTTGCCGTGGGCATAGTCCAGTGCGTCGGCCACCTTGGCGACGATATCCATCACCTTGGGCAAGGGCAGCAGATTATCCGCCTTGGTATAAGGCGCGAGGTCCTTGCCCTTGAGAAACTCCATGGCAATGTAGGCCAGATCATGCTCCTCGCCGGCATCATAAATGGTGACGATATTGGGATGATTGAGGCGTCCGGCGGTTTCCGCTTCGCGGAAGAAGCGTTCCTTCACCTCGTCCAGCTCATCGGCTTCGAACTCCTGCGACAGCGCCATGGTCTTGATGGCGACAACGCGGCTGATCTTGGGGTCCTTGCCCAGATAAACCACGCCCATGGCACCCTTGCCCAGCTCTTTCTCCAACTGGTAGCGGCCCAGCATCGGTTTTTCCACCGAGCCGTCATCGAGGATCAGGGTGCTGGCGTTGGTGCGCCCGCCGCCGCCCAGCATCACGGTTTCCGACATCGCCTTGGAGCGCGCCGTACGCGCTTCCAGGTCCTTGTATTTCGGGTTGTATTCCGCCATGTAGTTGAACACGGATTCCGCCTTGTTGAACTGGCGTTTGCGCTCGAAATCCAGCCCCAGGTTATACAGGAGGTCCATCACGGAATCGTCCATCGGGCACTTGCGCAGGCGATCGAAAGCCATATCCAACTGGCCCTGTCCCTGGAACATCAGGCCGAGGTTGCGGTTGCTTTCTGCGGAATCGGCATCCGACTTGGCCTTGCCCTGTTCCGTCAGCAGATAGCGTTTGGTGGTGAGCAGCACGTGTCCAACCAGCAGCAGCGTGGCCGGCACCATCAGTTGCAGCCACATTGCCTGCTGCGTCATCAGCACAAAATGCGTCGCCAGCAGCGCTGTCAGCAGGCCGATGCTGATCACAGCTCCCATGCCGGCTTTCAAACGCGGCAACAGCAGAATCAGGTAGAGAGCGACCAGCAGCAGCGCGCCGCGCTCAGCCCAGATTGCCCAGGGTGGCGACGTGTAGAAATTCTGGTTGAGTATGCTCGCCACGGAGTGCGCCAGTATCAACACCGGCGCCATTGCCGCAGAGATGGGGGTCACCTGGTTGGCGCCGACCCCCACCGCCGTTGCGCCGATCAGCACGATCTTGTTCTGATATTTGGAGGCGGGAATTTTTCCGGTGTAAACATCGTAGAAGGAATCGAGCGGGAAGGCTGGCCGGCCTTCACGGTCGGTGTAGAAAAAAGTGCTCATCTGCAGCGCACCATCGGTGGCGACATTGAGCTTGCCCACCTTCACCCCCTCCCCCAGCCTGGCCTGAATATCCTTGGGTTGCAGGTTGAAGTAGCGCGCCACAATCTGCAGCGACAGCGACGGGTAGTACTGATCGTAATGACGCAACACCAGGGGCTCGGCACGAATGGCGCCATCCACGTCAGGGTTGGCGTTGAGGTGGCCGATGGCAGCGGCATTGCGGCCTATCTCCGGTATCGGCGGCAATGCGGATAGCGTCGACAACGGCAGCAAATCCTGGCTTTCGGCACCGACGCGGTCGGTCACCTTGCCCAGCGCATTTTTCACCACGTAATCGGGCAACGGCTTGTCCGGGTTGCCACTGGGCTCGCCCAGCGAAAACGGCATCGCCAGCACCACATTGCCGGCTTTCTTCAAACTTTCGGCCAGCGTCCTGTCGCTGTTGAGGGCGGTTTCTGCTTCCTTGAGCATGGCGCCCAACTGAGTAAGCATCTGGCTGAGCTGGTAGGCGTCCGGAGATGCCGGCGCCGCGCTGGAACCGGCAACAAACTGGGATAGCTTGTTGATGTAGGCAAGCCCCGGATCAATCTGCGGCTCGATAAAAAACACCGTGTTACCGATCACCTTGGCATGGGCGCCGGCCAGGATATCGATCATTTTGGCGTGTATTTCGCGCGACCACGGCCAGCGGCCGATGTTGGCGATGCTCTGGTCGTCGATGGCGATCACCGCCACCTTATCGCCGGGGCTGTGGGAGGACGCCTGCACCCCAAAATCGTAAGCCTTGCGCTCCAGGCCCTGCAGAAAATCACTGTTGGCGGCAAACAGGAACAGCAGCGAGACCACCACCCCCGCAAACCAATCCGCTTTCCAGAAAGTTTTCTTCAAGCCGCACCCCTTGAACTTTTATTATGCCTAAGGCTGCTCTGACGTAATCAGTGCGCCCTAATTTATCAGGTGTTTGATATTACACCTGATTTTTTTCAAGAAAAAGGCATATTTCGAGCAACTCGCACCAGATGCCGCAAGGCGCGCGTCAACTCCCGGCCGTGTCCGTCCGGCCACGTTTGACTTCACTCGAACGCGTGTCTGCCGCGAGCTTGTCGAGTACGCCGTTCACGTACTTGTAACCGTCCGTGCCGCCGTATCGCTTGGCAAGTTCCACGCCTTCGTTGATCACCACGCGGTAAGGGATGCTGGCGTCATGAATCAACTCATAGCCGGCAATGCACAGAATGGCATGTTCAACCGGACTCAGCCCAGCCACTTCACGATCAAGATAGGCGCGCAGCTGGCTGTCCAGTGCCGCCTGGTGCTCGATTACGCCGCGCAGCAACGCCTGGAAATAACTTTGGTCGGCACGCGCATAATCCGGGTCGTCGGACAGGCTGCTTGCGATCTCTTCGGCGCTACCGCCGCTGAGGAGGCGCTGATACATGCCTTTCAGGGTCAATTCACGCGATTTGCGGCGATTCTTTCCTGCTTTTTTGATTTTCTCGTCGCTCATAATTGCTTCAACAGATTAACCATCTCGACTGCGACGCGCGCCGCGTCAGCGCCTTTTTCCGACATGCGCGCCAGTGCCTGATCGTCGTTTTCCGTGGTCAGGATGGCATTGGCAATCGGCACGCCAGTATCCAGTTGCACCTGCGAAATGCCGCGTGCGGAGACATCCGCGACAATCTCGAAATGGTAGGTCTCGCCACGGATCACCGCGCCCAATGCCACCAGCGCATCAAACTTGCCGCTCTGCGCCATTTTCTGCAGGATCACGGGAGATTCCAGCGCTCCCGGCACGGTCGCCAGCACGATCTCGTCATCGGCCACGCCGAGCTTGTGCAACTCACCCACGCAGCTGCTCAGCAGGCCATCGCCGATGTCGGCATTAAAGCGCGACAGCACGATGCCGACACGCAGGCCTTTGCCGTCCAGGCTAGGTTCGATTTCTTTCATGCTTTCCTCATCATCTTGTATTTGGCGTATTTGAATCCACGTTGCTCAATGCATCATCAGTGGCTTGGAATGCGCCAGATGCCCCTGCCAGTTGCGGGCATAGGCTTCCGCCAGTGTAGCGCTGGCGCCCAGAAACACCACATTTTCCGCGTTTTTGTACTGTGCCGCCCTGGTGAAATTGAATGAGCCGGTCACCACCATGGCTGCTGGCGTGCCGGCATCAATCACCAGCACTTTGTTATGCGCGCTCTGGTGCTCGCCATCCAGCCACACCGGCACCCCGGCAGCGGCGATGCGCGGCACCATGCCATGATCCATCTTTTCCGTCTGCTCGCGATCAGCAATCAGCTTCACCTCCACCCCGCGGCGGTGAGCGTCGATCAATTCCTGCGCAATGCCATCGTGGGTAAAGGAAAAAGCTTGCACCAGCACTTGCCGGCGCGCGTGACGCACGGCGTCAGCAATCTGCCCGGCCACATCATCCTGCGGGGTAAACACTGCGCGCGCCGTCGCGCGCTCAGCAGCAGGGGTGCCGACAGCCAAATCAAAGGCAGGCACACCTGTCGTCACGCAGCAGCCTAGCATAACCCAAAAAAACAAAGCCCGGCGCCGGCTAGGCTTGAAATTCATCATGATCGTTCCCTATTTCTTCACGTTCGCCGAAATTGGTGTAGCAGGGAGTAGTGTAGCCATGAGCGGCATCAGTTAAGCAGGAAAGCTTTTGCATGGCTCGTTAAGAAGGAAGGTATTTTACCACGCCGCCCCGCCAGCCACGCCAAAGTCCAATAAACTCAATGCCTCTGAAGCCAATATGGGCCTTTGCGGAAACAGCCAGCCGCCATGCGACCCACTGTCGACATTAAAAGGGCCCATCAACAAAATGGCTTGATGTATAGTTCGATCTGATTCATGCCTGCGTTAGGAAACCGGCACCTGCATTGTCGCAACCTCTGGACAGTTACACGACTCAAATTGTTACGCCAAAAACACCAGACAGAAGCTCCCTGTAGCCATCTGACAGTCATCACTCCAGGAGATCCTGCATGAGACGCAAACTGGTGGTCGCCAACCGCAAAATGCACGGCACCATCCCAAGCAACAAGGCCTTTCTGCAAGGGTTGCTGGAAGGTACGCGCGATTTCCGCAACGCAGACTACGCCGTCTGCGTCCCGCATCCATATCTATACCAGGCCCAGGCCATCCTGACCGGCACCCATATCGCATGGGGCGGCCAGAACATGAGCCGGTTCGAGGTCGGCCCCTACACCGGATCCGTGGCGCCCAGCATGCTGGTGGAATTCGGCTGCGAATATGTCATCATCGGGCATTCCGAACGCCGCGGGCGCGGCCATGAGACCGATCATGCGTCGGGAGAAAGGTTTCAGGCGGCAACCAGGGCGGGGCTCAAGCCCATCTTTTGCGTGGGGGAGACTCTCCAGGAATATGAGGAGGGCCTGACTGACCAAGTGACCATACGGCAATTGAACGCCGTGATCGGGCAGGTAGGTGTGCAGGCATTGGCCAAAGGAGTGCTGGCTTACGAACCTATCTGGGCCATCGGCACCGGCAAGGCAGCAACCCCGGAACACGCCCAAAACATCCTTGGCTTTCTGCGGGGGCACATTGCCCTTTTGGATGCAGGCGTGGCGGAGAGCATCCGCATCCTCTACGGCGGCAGCGTGAAAGCCGAAAACTCAGCCCAACTGTTTTCCATGCCTGACATAGACGGCGGATTGGTGGGAGGGGCTTCTCTGGTCACGGAAGAATTCGTTGCGATTTGCCGGGCAGCAAGTGCGGCCGGCAGTGCGGCGAACTTGCCGGTGAATGCGTCGGCCACTTATTGAGACCACTTATCAAACGGCCACTTATTAAATAGCGCCGCAGACTGGCGATGAGCAAGGCGAACCCCAGCCTGTCCAACATCGCAAAACGCTAGGGTCGCACCTTAGTTAAACAGCACCCAAGCCTTGTTCAGGGTGTTCCAGATGCCGTATGCGAGCGGGATCCCCACCAATAGCCACGCCGCTACCACTAGGCCGCGATGCTCGCCGCGCCCAGTAACGGCCGCCGCATCGCCGCCTACGGCATTCTTCGCCGCCGCATCATGGGCGATCTTGCGCTCGGCCTCCAGTTCGGCATCGGTCATAAACCATTTCTGCGCCACTGGCCGCACCAGTAAATTGCACAGGAAACCCCCGACCAGAAGCGCCGCGAGTATGTACATCGTGGTGTCGTAGGCAGCGCTCTTCGGCACGCCTTGCTTGATCTGGTAATCGTTGATGTAGTTCACCAGCACCGGCCCCAGCACGCCCGCCGCAGACCATGCGGTCAGAAGCCGGCCGTGTATGGCGCCCACCATCTGCGTGCCGAACATGTCCGCCAAGTAGGCCGGGATGGTCGCGAAGCCGCCGCCATACATGGTGAGGATGATGCAGAACATGCCGACGAACAGCGCCATGTTGCCGGCATGCCCTGCCGACGGTGCGCTGGCATACAGGACGAAACCAAGGATGAAGAACGTGAAGTAAGTCGCTCGGCGGCCAATGTAGTCGGAGAACGATGCCCAGATGAAACGCCCGGCGATATTAAACAGGCTCAACAACCCGGTGAAACCTGCGGCGATGGCGGCGATCTGACCGAGTTGCTCCTTGCTGAGTTCGTCGAATTTGAGATCCAGACCGATCAGCCTGCCGCCGAAAATTTCCTGCAGCATCGGTGACGCCATGCCGATCACACCTATGCCTGCCGACACGTTCAGGCAGAGGATTCCCCAAAGAAACCAGAACTGGGGGGTTTTCCACGCCTTGCTCACATGCACGTGCCTGGTGGTGATCATGGTGTTGGCTGTCGCAGAGAGCGGCGGTGTCCAGCCTAGCGGTTCCCAGCCGGTGGGTGGCACTCGATAGGACAGCGCGCCTATCATCATGAACACAAAATAGATCGCCGCCATGGTGACAAAGGTTTCCCACACGCCGACCGATATCGGCGTGGCGTAGAAATGCATCAATTTGTCGGCAAGCGGCGAGCCTATCATGGCGCCGCCACCGAAACCCATGATCGCCATGCCGGTCGCCATGCCGCGCCGATCCGGGAACCACTTGATCAGCGTGGAAACGGGGGAAATATAGCCCAGGCCCAGCCCGATACCGCCGATGATCCCCGAGCCCAGCCACATCAGCCACAGCTGGTGCGTGTACACCCCGACCGCCGACAGCACCAGCCCGCCGCACCAGCACAATGCCGACACCACGCCCGCCTTGCGCGGGCCGGCATGCTCCAGCCATCCACCCCAGATTGCCGCGCTAGAGCCAAGGAAAACAAAGAACAGCGTGTACATCCAGCCCAGGAGCGGCTTATCCCAGTCGCATGTCGTGGTGGCCAGCATGGCGATCCAGCTCATGTCCGCCGGGCATGCGATTGCTTTGCTGATGCCGATCGCCTTGGTGAGCGGCAGCCAGAACACCGAGAAGCCATAAGCCATGCCGATGCAGAGATGGATGCATAACGCTGCCGGCGGCACCAGCCAGCGGTTGAAGCCGTGATGGGCGACCGTTCTTTCCTTGGAAAAAAAACCTGACATACCTTCCTCCGATATCTAGAGCCTGTTTCAGTAGTGATCAGGCCCCTAATTGTAGCCTCAACGACCAGCCATACCCACCGACCATTCCGTGAAACTTTAAAACCGCATATTTTGAGATACTCGTATAAATCATCGAAATTGGCAACGGTTCCCCTGCTGTCATGAATATGTCATATTACCGTCATATAGTGCGCTGGAATCCTCCACCTTGAAGGGAAAGGCCATGCCCGCAAACATTCTGGTCGTCGAAGACGAAGCTGCCATTCAGGAACTGCTGATGCTCACCCTGACGCAAGCCGGCCATCACACCATGCGCGCCGTCAGTGCCGAACAGGCGCGGCAGATCATGCAGGAAACACAGCCGGACCTGATCATCCTGGACTGGATGCTGCCCGGCATCAGCGGCATCGAATTTGCGCGTCGCCTCAAAGCCGATGATTTCACCAAGCAGATTCCCATCATCATGCTCACCGCCAAGGGTGAAGAGCCGGACAGGGTGCGCGGCCTGGATGCCGGCGCCGACGATTATGTGACCAAGCCGTTCAGCCCGCGTGAACTGGTGGCACGGGTGAAGGCGGTGCTGCGCCGCCGCGCGCCGCAAATGACGGACGACCCGATCGAAGTCAAGGGCTTGCGGCTGGACCCCGCCACGCACCGCGTCACCGGCAACAACACGACACTGGAACTCGGCCCGACCGAATTCCGCCTGCTGCATTATTTGATGTCGAATCCGGAACGCGTACACTCCCGCGTTCAGGTGCTGGACAAAGTGTGGGGCGACCGCGTGTTCGTCGAAGATCGCACGGTGGATGTGCATATCCGCCGCCTGCGGCGCGCGCTTGGCGCCAGCGGCCACGAAAACATGATCCAGACCGTGCGCGGGGTCGGCTACCGCTTCTCGTCGCAGTAGCTCATAATAAGCGCCACCGATTTCCTGGAAGCATTGAACCTTGCAAAACTTCTGGTGGCGCATCCTCTGGCTGGCTATTCCCACTGCCCTGTTGTGCCTGATCCTGTGGCCGCTGGCCGGGGGCGGGGCGGCGCTCGCCGTGTTCTGCCTGCTCGCCCTCAGCTACTTTGGCGGCCATTTGTACCAACTGTGGCAACTCGGCATGTGGCTGAAGAACCCGCGCGCAGAAAACATCCCGACAGGTTTCGGCGTGTGGGAGGACATCTTCGCCGGATTGCATCAGCTGGTGCGCCGCCACGCCAGTAGCGAAACCGAACTCAGTTCCGCACTGGAACGCTTCCAGCATGCCACCGCAGCACTGCCGGACGGCATCGTGGTGCTCAACGCCACCGACCAGATCGAATGGTGCAACACCACGGCCCAGCACCAGTTCGGCCTCAATCTGGAGCACGACATCGGCCAACGCATCGCTTATCTGGTGCGTCAGCAGGAATTCCTCGATTACCTGCAGGCGCATCACTACTCCGAACCGCTCAAGATGCACTCGCTGCGCACCCCGGACACCACGCTGGAGATCCAGTTGGTGCCGTTCGGCAACAATCTGAAGCTGCTCATCTGCCGTGACGTCAGCCAGTTGGAAAAACTGGAAATCATGCGCCGCGACTTCATTGCCAATGTCTCGCACGAACTGCGCACGCCGTTGACAGTGGTCGCCGGATTCCTGGAAACGCTGCCGGAAATGGAAGGCGCCATGCCGGAAAGCACGCGTCGCTACTTTGAATTGATGCAGGAGCAGACCAACCGCATGCGCTGGCTGGTGGAGGATCTGCTCACTCTGTCGCAACTGGAGAGCAGCCAGAATATCCCGCAGGAAGCAGAAATCGACGTGCCGACGCTGCTGCAAACAGTACTGGCCGAAGCCAAAAGCCTGAGCAAGGGACGCCACCACATTTCGCTCGAGGCCGACCAGACCCTGTGGTTACGCGGTTCGCAGCAGGAACTGCACAGCGCATTCGGCAATCTGGTCAGCAACGCCATCCGCTACACGCCGGACGGTGGGGACATCACCTTGCACTGGAACAAACGGGATAATGAAGCCGTGTTCAGCGTGCAGGACACCGGCATCGGCATCGAGCCGCAGCACATCTCGCGCCTGACGGAGCGCTTCTACCGCGTGGATCGCAGCCGTTCGCGCGAAACCGGCGGCACCGGATTGGGGCTGGCCATCGTCAAGCATATTCTGACGCGGCACCAGTCCAGGCTGGAAATCCGCAGCGAAGCCGGCAAAGGCAGCACATTCAGCGCCGTGTTCCCCGCGCAACGCATTAACCTCAGGCAGGTGGAAGCGGCAGCATAGCAACGGCAGCATTTGCCTGCAGCAAAAATAAAGCGGCCTTGCGGCCGCTCGAGGCTGGAACGTTACAGATTACTAGTCAATGGTGAGTCTCTTGGCAGACGAAGCAGCCTTTTTCGGCAATATCAATTCCAGCACCCCGTCCTTGTATTTGGCCTGGGATGAAGCTTCATCAATTTCGTTACCGAGCGAGAAGCTGCGGGCAACCTTGCCGTAGTATCGCTCGGAACGCAGCACTTTTTCGGCCTCCTTCACTTCTTTTTCCTGCTTGGTTTCTGCGCTGATGGACACCTGATTGCCATCGACGGAGACATGAATGTCCTCCTTTTTCACGCCGGGAATTTCGGCATGCACGGTGTAAGCCTTGTCGTCTTCCTTGACGTCCATCTTGATTTGCACTTCCGGTTTACCTTCCATTCTCACCGGCCGGAAAAACCCCCTGAACACGTCATCCAATGGGTCGATGCCGGAAATCTGGAACGGGTCAAAACGGGTTACGTTAGCCATGTTTTTCTCCTTTCGTTGATCAGTTTATCGTCAGGGGGCCATCCCGCTGATAAGAAAAATATGGAGGTAACGGCCAGAATTTCAAGAACAGCGTTTCGTCGCCGCCAGACAAAAAACCCGGCACATGGCCGGGCTAGCGGGGAGCTTGGATGGTCTATTTCTGCGGCTTCAATGCTTCCCATTTGGCCTTCTGTTGCTGCTGTAGGGCTTCCATGGCCTGATGCTCCCTTTCCTCGCATGGCCGCATCTGGTCATGGCTGGTCGCAGCATTCACGCAACTCAGGGCGTTCTGCAAAACTGAAATCCTGCCTTGAATACCATCCACCTTGATTTGTTTCATTTTGGGAAACATTTCCTGTTGCTTGGCATCGCCACCCATAGCCCAAGCCGATGGAACTCCCAGCAAAACGGTAATCAACATCGCAAGAATAGTTTTCATCTGCATGCTCCTTAATTGAGTCACCCCGTAAGCGATATGCCTAAGGGTGTATGGCCATTGTCTACCCACCGACTTTCACCAAGCTTACTGCGACCTAATACAAACCGGAACCATTAACGCATCGAGCAGGGAACGCGAGCGCCGCTCAAGCTTGAAGCTTCACTCTGGCTATGACCCGATTGCCTTTGCCGAGATACTCCAGGGAATCGAAGCTCATCATCTTGCTCATGGCGATACCCCGCCCATTGGGGTCGAAAGCACGCTCCGGCGCCATTTCCAGGTATTTTTCCCAATCGAAGCCTTGCCCATGGTCGGTGACGGTGAGGCAGATTTCATCGGGGAGGCGCTCCACCAGCACCTGAACATCCTTGTGGGCATTCTCCGGCAGGGCAAGCCGGCGCTCGATCTCGCTTTGCCAGTTTCCCGACCGCAACAGCAGGGTCTTTTCCTGGTAGCAGATGCCCAGATTGCCGTGTTCGATAGCATTGATCATCAGCTCGGAGAGGCCGAGCAAAGTACGTTGCGGATGCGGGTAGAATCTGACCAGCATGCCAGCGAGATGATGCGCCTCCTGCAAGGTGCGCAAGCGGAATTCGGCCCGCTGCAGCATTGCATAGCACTGCCGCCTTTCATGCTCCAGCTCGTCGCGCACGTCGCCGATCATGGCATGATCGGCCACCGCGCTTTGCACGATGGCGAGCATCATGTCCTTGCTGAAAGGCTTGGTCAGGTAGTAAAAAGCGCCGGCCTGCAACCCTTCGGCGATCTCCTGCGGACTGGTCGCCGCAGTCTGGAAAATGACCGGGGTGTAGCGCAAGCGCTCGTCAGCCTTGATGCGCTTCAACAAACCCATGCCGTCCAGGGACGGCATCATGCGGTCTAGCAGGATGGCATCAAAATCATCCGGGCCGCTGTCAAGGATGCGCCACGCATCTTCGCCGTCACCGGCAAGCGTGACTGCATAGCCGGCATCGCTGAGATATTCCAGCAGGATGTCGCGGTTAAACTCCTCGTCGTCCACCACCAGTAACTCAGGTTTGCCTTGCTTCATGCTAGTGCGGTCCCATAGCAGGTTGTGAGAGATGACAGGGCAGCGAGAAGCGCATGCAGGCACCGCCCTCCGCCCTGTTTTCCGCCCAGATGCGGCCATGATGCATGTTCAGGATATGGCGGCAGATAGCCAGCCCCAGCCCCGTGCCGCCAGTGCTCTTGGCATTCTTGCTCTGCACGAATTCGTCGAATATGGTTTCCAGTTCGTCCGCGGGAATGCCGGGGCCTTCGTCCGCGACGCTGATGCACAATGCCGGGATGGCGTGGTCGCTGGCGCGCCGGCCGGGGAGGTTGGTCGATGCCATGGAAATGGCGATGGTTCCGCCTAGTGGACTGAAGTGGATGGCATTCGCCAGCAGGTTACGCAACACCTGGCCGATGCGCTGGGCGTCGCACTCGACTTCGACGGCGCATGACGGCGGCTCGATTTCCAGGGTGATCTGTTTGGCATCTGCTACACCATGCAGCTCGCTGGCTGTCTCGACGGCAATCTGCCGCAGGTCGTGGCGCGCAAAGGAGAATACCATCTTGCCGGCTTCCAGCCTGGAGATATCCAGCAGGTCGCTGACCAGGCTCAACATGCGCGTACCCGCCACGCTGATTTTTTCCAGATACTGGCGCAGCTTCTCCGGCGATGCCTCCTGCAGCTTTTCCTGACCGAGGGCGGAAAAGCTCAGGATGGCATGCAGTGGCGTGCGCAGCTCGTGCGACATGCTGGCGAAAAACGCCGATTTGGTGCGGTTGGCAGTTTCCGCTGCCTCCCTGGCTGTGCTCATCTCAGCAATGCGCGTAGCCGTCGACTGCTCAACATTCTCGGCGTACCTGGTCAGCAATGCCTCTGTCCGCTTCTGTTGGGTAATATCCTGCACCATGCCGACAAAGCGGGGCTGACCACTGCCCTTGATCTCGCTCACCGCCAGCCGCATCGGGAAAACGCTACCGTCCTTGCGCTGCCCTTCCACCTCGCGCCCAAGGCCGATGATCTTCGCCTCGCCGCCCACCAGGTAGCGCTGAAGATAATGATCATGCTGTTCACGGTAAGGAGAGGGCATCAGCATGCTGACATTGTGGCCCAGCACTTTGGCAGCGTCGTAACCGAACAGGTGCTCCGCCGCGGAGTTGAACATCCGCACTACGCCGGTGTGATCGATCATGATGATGCCGTCTATGCTGGCATCGAATATCGCCCGCATATTTTCTTCGCTGCTGAGATGCCTGAGTTGTGCCGATTCCATTGCGCGCTGCGATGCCATGGCTTGGCCATGGAGGGCACGTATCACCAGCGCTAACAGCACCGCCATGACTGTTCCCGTCACGAAAGTCCTGATGGCATCATCCGGCGCATCGAGCAGCGGCCAGGCCAGCCAGGCGGAAACGGCAACGCTCACCACCAGCAATGCCCAAGGCAACAGACGGGAGGAGAATATCCGGGAAATCAGCTCGAAAAGGCGTGACATGGATTTATCTTAGCACTCGGCAGCCGGCGCGCCAAAATTACAACAGCACGCGCTCTATGCCACCTTGGCCGGCGGCGGCGATGTAGTCCTCCATCCATGCCGGGCCAAGCAGGTGTCTGGCCATCTCCACCACGATGTAGTCGGCTGCTATGCCGGTGTCGTCTTCGTAACGCGCCAATCCCTGCAGGCAGGACGGGCAGGAAGTGAGTATCTTGACCGGCAGCTGCGGCTTGCCCGGCGCCAGCTCCATCCTGCCCAGGCCTTTTTCCAGCTCCTCCTGCTTGCGGAAGCGCAGCTGGGTGGAAATGTCCGGGCGGCTGACCGCCAAGGTGCCGGACTCGCCGCAACAGCGCTCGTTAAGCGCAACCTCGCTGCCCATCAGGGTATTGGCGACCTTGATGCCCTGATAGGTCTTCATCGGCGTATGGCAGGGCTCGTGGTACATATAGCGGGTGCCCGTCACGCCTTCCAGCTTCAGGCCCTTCTCCATCAGGTATTCGTGGATGTCGAGCAGGCGGCAGCCGGGGAATATCCTGTCGAACTCGTACTTCAGCAATTGATCCATGCAGGTGCCGCAGGATACGATCACGGTCTTGATGTCGAGATAGTTGAGGGTATTGGCCACGCGGTGGAACAGCACGCGGTTTTCCGTGGTGATTTGCTGGCCCTTGTCGTGGTTGCCGGCGGCAGTCTGCGGATAGCCGCAGCACAGATAGCCCGGCGGCAGCACGGTCACCGTGCCCACTTCGTACAACATCGCTTGCGTCGCCAGACCGACCTGCGAGAACAACCGCTCTGAGCCACAGCCGGGGAAATAAAACACCGCGTCGGAGTCCTCGGTTACCTTGCGCGGATTGCGAATCACCGGCACCACGGAAGCATCTTCCACGCCCAGCAAGGCGCGCGAGGTTTTCGACGGCAATCCCTTGGGCATAGGTTTGTTCAGGAAGTGAATCACCTGCGCCTGCAGCGCCGGCTTGCCGTGCGTGGCCGGCGGTTGCGCCGTCTGAGCGCGCGCAAAGCCCAACTTCTTCGCGCCCTGATACAGCAGGCGTTGCGCCTTGTAGCCCCATTCGATCATGCCAGTGCGGATCAGCTTGATGGTGGCCGGATCCTTGGCATTGAGAAAGGCCATGGCGGCGAACGTGCCGGGATTGAAGTGCTTCTTGTTCTGCTGGCGCAGGAAGTTGCGCATGGCGATGGACACATCGCCGAAATCGATGTCCACCGGGCACGGGTTCAGACATTTGTGGCAGACCGTACAATGGTCGGCGACATCGTTGAATTCGTCGAAATGCTTGAGCGACACGCCGCGCCGGGTCTGCTCCTCGTACAGAAAGGCTTCGATCAGCAAGGAAGTCGCCAGAATCTTGTTGCGCGGCGAATACAGCAGATTGGCGCGCGGCTCGTGGGTGGCGCATACCGGCTTGCACTTGCCGCAACGCAGGCAGTCCTTGATCGAGTCGGCAATCTCGCCGATGGCGGACTGCTCCATGATCAGCGATTCCAGCTCGAGCAGGCCGAAGCTGGGAGTGTAGGCATTGCGCAGATCGGCGCCCGGCAATAGCTTGCCCTTGTTGAAGCGCCCCTCGGGATCGACCTTGTTCTTATAATCGGCGAATGTGTCTATGGTTTCCCGGTCGAGGAACTCCAGCTTGGTGATGCCTATGCCATGCTCGCCGGAGATCACGCCGCCCAGTTCGGTGGCCAGCGCCATGATGCGCGCCACGGCGGCGTTGGCCTCCTGCAGCATGGCGTAATCGTCGGAGTTGACCGGGATATTGGTATGCACGTTGCCGTCACCGGCGTGCATGTGCAGCGCCACGAACACGCGGCCTTTGAGCACCGTCTTGTGGATTTCGTCGCAACGCTCCAGTATTTTTTGATACTCGCGCCCGGTGAAAATCTGGTGCAAGGGCTTGCGCACTTCGCGCTTCCAGGACACGCGCAGGTGATGCTCCTGCACCGCACGGAATATGGGCGTCAACGCTGCCAGACCGGCCTGCGCCATCAGCTCCTGTGCCAGGTTGCCCAGCTCATGCAGTGGCGAATCCAGCCGCTGCAGCAGCCGCGCCCAGTGCTCGCGGGTAGCCGCGACGTGAGCAAGCGCCTGCTGTTTCTTGGCAGCCAGCATTTCGGGGTCGGCCTGGGTGTCTTCGTCAGCCACCAGCGGCAGGTCGCCGTGCAGGAACTGTTCCAGCGCGTCTAGCAGCTTGAGTTTGTTGCTGATGGAAAGCTCGATGTTGATGCGCTCCACGCCGTCAGAATAATCCCCCAGGCGCGGCAGCGGAATCACCACATCCTCGTTGATCTTGAAGGCATTGGTGTGGGCGGCGATGGCGGCGGTGCGTGCGCGATCCAGCCAGAATTTCCGGCGTGTCTCGGCGCTGATGGCAACGAAGCCTTCGCCACCGCGGGCATTGGCGAGGCGCACGATGTGTAAAGCTGCCGCGCCGACTTCATTTTCGTCATCGCTGGCGATGTCGGCCACCAGCACCATCTTCGGACGCTGCGTGCGGCTGGCTTTGGTGGCATAACCCACGGCCTTGAGGTAGCGCTCGTCCAGATGCTCCAGACCGGCCAGCAGGGTGTGCGGATGCTGCTCCAGGTAGTCCTTGATCTCGACGATGGCCGGCACCGCCAGCGCCACCGAACCGAAGAACTCCAGGCAGACGGTGCGCACATGGGTCGGCATCTTGTGCAAAATGAAGGTAGCAGAGGTGATCAGGCCGTCGCAGCCCTCCTTCTGTATGCCCGGCAGACCGGCCAGAAACTTGTCGGTGACGTCCTTGCCGAGGCCGATCTTGCGGAAATGCTGGCCGGGAATTTCCATGATTTCCGGGGCGGCAATTTCCGTCCTGCCGTCCTCGGCATAACGGGAGATGCGAAAGCGCGTGACGTCCGCGTCGTGTATCTTGCCCAGATTGTGATCGAGCCGGACCACTTCCAGCCAGGTCGCATCCGGCGTCACCATGCGCCATGAGGCGAGATTGTCCAGCGCCGTTCCCCACAGCACCGCCTTCTTGCCGCCGGCATTCATGGCGACATTGCCGCCGATGCAACAGGCATCGGCCGAGGTAGGATCGACGGCAAATTCGAAGCCGGCCGCGCTCGCCGCTTCCATCACGCGCTTGGTGACCACCCCGGCGCCGCAACGTACCGTCGGCACCTTGCCTGTGACCCCCGGCAGTTCGGCCATCTGCACGGCACTCAGCACATCCAGTTTTTCGGTGTTGATCACCGCCGACAGCCTGGTCAACGGGATCGCGCCGCCGGTATAGCCTGTACCGCCACCGCGCGGGATGATAGTGAGCCCCAACTCGATGCACGCCTTGACCAGCAGCGCGACTTCCTCTTCGGTATCCGGGGCGATGACGACGAAGGGATACTCCACGCGCCAGTCGGTGGCATCAGTGACGTGCGATACACGGGAAAGCCCGTCGAACTGGATATTGTCGCGCCGCGTGATTTTTCCCAGGCGCGCCAGTGCGCGCTTGCGCAGACCGGATTCGGCGCGGAACTCCTGCTCGAAACGCGCTACCGCCTGGCGTGCGGCAGTCACCAGCTTCAGCACCTTGGGATTGTTCTGGCTGCGCTCGTCGATGGCGTGGATGCGATGATGCAGCGCGTCGGTCAGCGCCTTGAGACGCTTGCTGTCAGCCAGCAGATCGTCCTGCAAATAGGGGTTGCGCGAGACCACCCAGATATCGCCCAGCACCTCGAACAGCATGCGGGCGGAACGGCCAGTGCGGCGCTCGGCGCGCAGTTCGTTAATGATCTCCCAGACTTCCTCGCCGAGAAAACGAATGACGATTTCGCGGTCGGAAAACGAGGTGTAGTTATAAGGAATTTCGCGCAGGCGGGCTGTCATGGATGCAACATCTGAGGGTTTCGCAAAGCACATTATAGCATGGCGGAAATGCTCTGTAAGCCATTGATTGGCTTGCTTTAACCCTCTATGGAATGGGGCTGTGTGTGATACGTAAGTTATACGTAGAACGTATTTACCATATCGACGAACTGGCGGTCGACCTGCTCCATCACGGACTGCAACACGTCGGCCGGCAATCCGATGCGCTCCCACGCCACGGGAACGAGAGGGGGCACCACGTATTCGCCCCGGCTGCCGATCTCCATCGCGTTGATAATGATATCCGCCACATGCACCACTGCCGCCTCCACTGGATAATCCATGGCCAGCTCCGGCGCATGGTGTAAAGCCACCGCTTGTTCCAGCGCCTGCGGCAGGCGCCATGCCTTCAGCAAGGCGCCGCCAAGCTGGGCATGGTTGAAGCCGGCAACAGCCTGCTCCAGTTCATGGAGCGGGCCATCCCCATCACGGCCATGCAGTACCGCCATCAGCGCCTGCTCCGGGATCTGTCCATAAAACAGCAGGCTGCCGGTGTCGTGCAGCAGGCCGGCGGCGAAGAAACGCTCAATATTCGACTCGTGCCGGTAGGCGGCAAGGGTGCGGGCTGCGATAGCGCAGGCGATGCTGTGGTGCCAGTACGATTCCGCGCTGACAATTTCCGGGTCGATGTCCTCCAGCATCTCCATGGCCATGACGGAAAGCGCCAGATCATGGATCTGCGCCATGCCGATGGCGTGCACGGCGGCGGAAATGCTGTCTATGCGCGCAGGGAACCGGAACATGACGCTGTTGGCGATGTCCAGCAAGCGCGCCGCCAATGCCGGCTCCTTACTGATAATGGCGCTGATGGCTGCGGCAGAGGAACTGGCAGAGCTGTGCGGGTCGTTGATGACGTCGCCCAGTTCGAAATACATCTCCGGCAGGGTCGGCAAATCGGCTTGTCGCAGCATGCGGTCTATGGTGGCGGCTGGCATCAGTTTTCTCCGCTCAGCGCGCGCGCGCGGCGCTTGATGCATAGCTGCTGCAACGCCTGCATCACGGGATGATCCAGATTGGCATGCCGGAACAACTGGCACGCTTCCAGACGGGCGCGCTCCAGCGCTTGCGGAGACAGCGCCGGCTGTGCGGCATCCAAACCATTTTCCGGCAACGCATCGGTCGCCGTGCTTTCCCGCGACTGATCTGATGAAGTCTTGGCCATCTGGCTGTTCCAACCCTCGGCTGAAGATTTTGCCTGCCTTGGAAAGGCGATTCATCCGCCCATGCATCATTCTAATGACAAATTCACAGAAAAACACCAAAATGACTGACATCCTTGAACGAAGCTCCTGCCCCGTGCCCCCCCGACTACAAAAACTGCTGCTGCCCCTGCTGCTGGCTCTGTTGCTGGGAGGATTGGCATTCGCCATGACGGGGCGGAATGCCGCCCCTGCCGTCAGCTTCACCACCATCTCCGGCGGTCGGCTGGAACTCGAACAGATGCGCGGCAAGGTGGTGCTAGTCAATTTCTGGGCCACCAGTTGCTCCGGATGCATCGCTGAAATGCCGCAGCTGATGTCCGCCTACCGGGATTACCATGCTAAAGGCTTTGAGCTGGTAGCCGTAGCAATGTCATACGACCCGCCCAGCCATGTGGCGAATTATGCCAAACAGCACGCCCTGCCTTTCCCCGTTGCCTTCGACCCCAAGGGGGAGCTGGCCCAGGCATTCGAAAACGTGCAGCTGACCCCGACCGCTTTTGTCATCGACAAGCAGGGCAAAATCGTCCGCCATGTCGTCGGCGAGCTTGATTTCCCGGCCCTGCGTGCGCTGCTCGACAAGGAACTCTAGGAAGCTATTTTATGCTCTGGGTTAAGTCGTTTCACATCATTTTCATGGTGACCTGGTTTGCGGGGCTGTTCTACCTGCCGCGCCTGTTCGTCTATCACGCCATGAGCGACGACCAGACCAGCCTGGAGCGCTTCAAGATAATGGAACGCAAGCTTTATTACGGCATCATGACGCCGGGCGGCGTGCTGACGGTGGGATTCGGTTGCTGGCTATGGCTGGGCTATGGCATCAGCGGCGGCTGGCTGCATGCCAAGCTAGCGCTGGTCGCGCTGCTGATCGCCTATCACCTGTACTGCGGCAAACTGGTGAACGATTTCAAGCATGACCGCACTCTCCATAGCCATGTCTGGTACCGCTGGTTCAATGAATTGCCGGTGCTGGTGCTGGTCGCTGCGGTGTTGCTGGTTGAGTTAAAACCTTTTTAGATATCCAGCAGGTCGGCATAAGCCGCTGCTATCCTTTTCCGGTAACGTGCATAGACTTCGCTGCGCTTGATTTTCAGCGTGGGGGTGAGCAAGCCGTTCTCCAGTTCCCAACGCTCCTGCGTCGCAATGACCCGCCGCACCCGCGCATGGCGCGTCAGCCCCGCCAGGCGCACATTGGCGCGTCTCGCCAGGGCCTTCTCGTCGGATTCCTGCGTCACCGCAAGCAGAATCAGGCAAGGCTTGCCCTCGCCCACCAGCATCACCTGCTCGAACACCGGATCGCGCAGGATGGCCTGTTCCACGTCTTCCGGCGGCACTTTCTCGCCGTTGGACAGCACCAGGATATTTTTGCTGCGGCCGCGGATGTAAATGCGGCGGTCTTTGATCTCCACCACATCGCCGGTGTTGAACCAGCCATCCTCATCCAGCACCTTGCGCGTGGCTTGCGGATTGTTCCAGTAGCCGCGCATGATCAGCGGCCCCCGTACCAGCAGCTCGGATGCCGCGTTGACGCGCACCTCCACCCCATGCAGCGGCAACCCGACCGATGCCGGGTCATTATTCTCCAGCTGGTTGACGGCAATCACCGGCGAGGTCTCGGTCAGCCCGTAGCCTTGCAGCATGGGCAGGCCGAGACCGATGAATGCCTGCGCCACCCGCTGCTCCAGCGCCGCACCGCCCAGTATGGCCACCCGCAGCCTGCCGCCTAGGCGCGCCAGAATGGGCGGCGCGACTCTATGATGCAAGCGCAGCCACAACAACCGATCCAGCCAGGTGTTGCTGCCTTTGAATTTGCGCCAGCCGGCGGCGATCACGCGATCCAGCAGCCAGCGTTTGAACGGAGAGCTTGCCAGCGCTTCATGGATGCGCGCCAACAACCGTTCGAAAATACGCGGCACCGCCATGACGATGGTCGGCCGCTGCTCGCGCAAATCGTCGCCCAACTGGTTGATGCCGCGCGCATACACCACCTGGGCGCCAACCTGCAGCGGCAGGTAATAACCGGCGGTACGTTCGAACATGTGCGACAGCGGCAACAGGGAAAGAAAACGGTCAGCGCCGGTGAGATCGAAACACGCCGGGATCACCTGCACGTTGCTGAGGATGTTGGCATGGGTCAGCATGACGCCTTTCGGTTTGCCCACCGTGCCGGAGGTATAAACTACGGTGGCGATGCTATCCGGCTCAATCGGCAGCGCCTCGAACGCGGCATCGGCCTGCGGCAGCCATGCTTGCGCCGCAATGGCCGGCGCCGGAACATCGTCGCGCAGGACGACTATCGGCGGCAACGGATCGAGCACGTCCTGCAACTTTTCCAGAAAGCGGGCATGATCGGCGATCAGCAATTTTGCACCGGAATCCTGCAGGCACCAGGCGATGTTCTCGGCATGGTCGTCCACGAACACCGGCACCACGATCATCCCCAGCCCGAGCAGCGCCATATCCGCCGCCACCCAGTGCACGCCGTTTTTCATGCATAGCGCCACGCGGTCGCCCGCCACCAGCCCTTCGCGGCGGAACGCCGCTTGCCAGCGCGCCGCCATGGCGGCGATGTCGACGGCGGTGAAATCGCGCCAGCCGCCATCGATAAACTGGCGGTAGAGCACACGCTGCGGAGTCGCGAGCTGCTGCAACAGCAGTTCAGCCAGATTGTTCATGGAATACTTTCTTGCCTGCTGCCAGACGGCTGGCGATAATGGCGATTTTAAAGGTTAAAGGATGACGATGCACACCCTGATCTGCGGCTCCCTGGCATATGACACCATCATGGTCTTTCAGGATCGCTTCAAGAACCACATCCTGCCCGAGAAGATTCATATTCTCAACGTGGCCTTCCTGGTGCCCAGCATGCGCCGCGAGTTCGGCGGCACCGCCGGCAACATCGCCTACAACCTCAATCTGATCGACGGCAAGCCGCTCATCATGGCGACAGTGGGTGATGATTTCGGATCCTACAGCGGCTGGCTGGAAAGCAACGGCCTGTCCATGGCCCATGTGCGCCGCATCGACAACAGTTATACCGCCCAAGCGTTCATTACCACCGATCTGGACGACAACCAGATCACCGCCTTCCACCCCGGCGCCATGAATTTCTCGCATGAGAACAGCATCGCCGACACATCCGGCGTGCGGCTCGGCATCATCGCCCCGGACGGACGCGACGGCATGTTCCAGCATGCGCGTGAATTTCAGGAAGCCGGCATCCCCTTCATGTTCGATCCCGGACAAGGCTTGCCCATGTTCAGCGGCGAGGAGTTGATGCATTTCATCGGCATGGCCGACTACATGGCGCTTAACGACTATGAAGCGCAACTTATGCAGGACAAGACCGGTCAAACGCTGGAAGCTTTGGCTAAGCAGGTGAAAGCGCTCATCGTCACGCTAGGGCCACAGGGTTCGGTGATTCATGCCGATGGTCAACGCATCGAAATACCCTGCGTTAAAGCAGATGCGGTGCTAGATCCGACCGGCTGCGGCGACGCCTATCGCGCCGGTCTGCTGCACGGCATCGCCAACGGCTGGGACTGGGCCAGCAGCGGCAGGCTGGCATCCGTGATGGGTTCCATCAAGATCGCCAGCCGGGGCGGCCAGAACCACAAGCCGACCAAGGCCGACATTGAATCCCGCTATGCGGAAGCCTTCGGCACCCGTATCGCGTTAAGTTAAGGAGTATCGCATGCATACGCTACGCATATTTTTTGTCGCCATCCTCGCGGCGGGTCTGGCCGCCTGCGCGACCGGTAATTCCGGCAGCGTCTACACGCGCGAGCAGACGCGCCAGGCCGAAACCGTCAAGATGGGGGTAGTGGAGAGTGTGCGCCAGGTCAAGATAGAAGGCACCAAGACCCCCGTCGGCACCGCCGCTGGCGCAGTTGTTGGCGGCGTCGCCGGCAGTGAGATCGGCGAGGGCAAGGGCAGCATCATAGGTGCCGTGGTCGGCGCCGTGGCTGGCGGCCTAGCCGGCTCCGCCATCGAGGAAGGCGTGACCCGCAAGGACGGTCTGGAAATCACCGTCAAGCTGGATAGCGGTGGTCTGATCGCCATCGTGCAGGAAGCCGACGAACAATTCCATCCCGGCGAACGCGTCAGGGTACTGGAAGGTGGCGGGGTAACGCGTGTCAGCCACTGACAGCATCCCGGCTTGAGCATCCGCCATACCACGCTGCCGGTCCGCCTGTTGCGGCTGGCGCGTATCGGCCTGCACATCGCGCAGGGGCTGTTCACTGCCGCGCTGGTATTCCCCCCGGCAACTCAAAGCCGGCGCCAATGGCTGACACGGCGCTGGTCGGTGCAGTTGCTGGAAATCCTCAATGTCGAGGTGCGGGTGTACGGAACACCCCCCGGTCGTGAGTTGGACGCCGTCATGTTCGTTGCCAACCACATCTCCTGGCTCGATATCTATGCCCTCAATACGGTAAAACCGGCGCGTTTCATCGCCAAGTCGGAAGTCCGTGCTTGGCCGTTGGTCGGCTGGCTGGCGGAAAAAACCGGCACGCTGTTCATCGAACGCGGCCGACGCCATGACACCGGGCGTATCGCAACCATTGCCACCCAGGCGCTGCGCGAAGGACATTGCCTGTGCTTCTTTCCGGAAGGCACTACCACCGACGGCACAACAATGCTGCCGTTCAAGACCAGTCTGCTGCAACCCGCCATCAATGCCGGTGCCCATTTATGGCCGCTGGCTATTCGCTATCCGCTGCCGGACGGCGGCGCCAATACGGCGATCGCCTACTGGGGCGACGTGACCATGATGCAATCGGTCAGGGCGGTATTGAAACAGCACCAGCCGGTAATCGAATTGCATTTCAGCCCGCCGCTCCCCTCAATCGGGCGGGAACGGCGCGCCTTGGCAGAGGAGGCGCGACAGCTTATCGCCGCTTTGCTGAATCTTCCGCCGCGCACGACACCTGGAATACCCGGCGGTCCTCCAGGCACAATGCAGTAAGCTGCTTACCCCACAGGCAGCCGCTGTCGAGCGCGATCACCTTGTCGCGCAGCATCAGCCCCAGCGCGGACCAGTGGCCGAAGATCAGCACGCTATCGGCACTTTTGCGGCCCGGCACCTCAAACCACGGCAGTTCTCCCGGCGGCACGTCCTGCACTTCCCCTTTGAAGCGGAAATTCATCTCACCCGCCAGACTGCATACACGCAGCCTTGTCAGCGCGTTGGTAATGACGCGCAGCCGGCTCATGCCGCGCAGATCGTCTTGCCAATGGTTGGGATGATTGCCGTACATGTGGGAAAGGAAATAGCGGTAATCCTGGCCGCGCAGCACGGCTTCAACCTCGGCCGCCAGCGTCAGCGTCTGTGCGGCATCCCACTGCGGCAATACGCCGGCATGCACCATCAGGTATTCGCCCTCAGCATAGGCCATGTGCTGGCGCCGCAGCCATTGCAGCAATTCGTCGGCGTCCGGAGCGCCGAACAGTTCTTGCAGGGTATCGTTGCGGTGCATCTCGACGAAGCCTTCGGCAAGCGCCAGCGTGTGCAGATCGTGGTTGCCCAGCACTGTCACGACGCTGGATTCGTGGCGCTGCACCCAGCGCAGCACGGCCAATGAATCCGGCCCGCGATTGATCAGGTCGCCCACCAGCCAGAGGCGGTCGGCCTGCGGATTGAAACCGATTTCCTGCAGGAGATGCTGAAAGGAAGCGAAGCAACCCTGAATATCGCCTACTGCATAGGTTGCCATGGGCTTTTCCGGAACTGTCTCAGAAGCTGTTTAAAAATTACTGCGGGGGCAATCTGCTGCGTTGTGCGGTGCTCGAAATCCTCATGTACTACGTGTACATTCCGGTTTCTGCGCTCCGTACGCCTTGCATCTTGCCCTCCTCGCGGCATTTTTAAACAGCTTCTCAGAAACCGGGCCACGCGTAGGCGCCCGTGAAAAGCTACTTGGCCGGCTTGGCGGGCTGAGCGGCAGCCTTGGTCGGCTTGGCATTGCCCGCCGCTGGCGCCGGCTTCTGTTCAGCCGCCTTCGGTACGGGCGCCTTGAAGCTCGCGCCGGACTGATTGGCCATATAGGCCACCGCACCGGCAATTTCAGTATCGGTCAGATCCGGATTGCCGCCGCGCGCCGGCATCTGGCGTATGCCGTCCAGCGCGTGTTTGATCAGGGTTTCATAGCCCTGCGCGATACGCGGCGCCCAGGCATCCTTGCTGCCGATCTTGGGCGAACCCAGTGCGCCAGTGGCGTGGCAGGCAGCACAGACTTCCTGCACCACCAGTTCACCCGCTTTATCCACATGGGGGCCGCTGCTGACCTCGGCCAGTTTGACCTCGCCCACCGGCTTGATGCGCTCGATGACAGCCGCATTGGCAACAGCAGGATCGGCGTCCTCGATGTGCGAGGCCTGAAAGCCCAGCAGCAGCTTGACGATCATGAAGATTACTAGGCCGGGGGCCAGCAGCCCGCCCACCAATGCAATCAGAAACTGCTTAACCGTGGTCTTGGGAAAGTCATAGTGGTCGCTCATGGCAACAATTCCTGTGTATCGTGAAATACGGCATTATACCGGCAAGCACCTGCCCGGACAAAGGCTGGCGCCTTTGCTATAATTCGCGCCAGGCGCCCGTAGCTCAGCTGGATAGAGTATTGGTTTCCGAAAGTGGAAAATCAACGGACACATCTTTATATATCAATACCTTACAGTGTTCGCCACACTCTAAAAGCAGTCTAAAACAGCTTCAGAAATACTCTCGAAGCGTAAAAGTGGTACGGTTTTGATTACCGCCCCCACAGTCTGGCATCGCCAGTCTGTGTCATCGCTTTTACAAGTGCGCACGCATTTGTGGCTGTTGAATTATCGCCCCATGTCCCTTATAGTGCAGTCATGGCTCCGAAATCTCTGCTCCAACAAAACCCTCACTTGCGCAATGCGCAGGAATATCAGCGCGCCTTGCGTGCCAGTGTGCTTTCCTCAATTGCGATTGAAGGCGTAAAAAAAGCAGCGGAACGCGCACTGACACCCACGAACAATAAGCAACCCGCTAAAGCACTCTAACTGCTGGCCTTCACCACCTTCCTGAAAACCTCGATCATCGGCGCATAGTCACGCTCCATACCTGCACGCACAGCGGCAAAATAAGCCTCGCGCTGTTTTCCCTTGATGACCGAAAAATTCAACAGCGGCAGCCCTGCCTGCAATGCCATTAGCTGGGAAAGCAAACGCGACAAACGCCCATTGCCGTCACGGAAAGGGTGAATCAACACCATCTCACAATGCGTGATCGCCAATGCCTCCAGCACGCCCTCCAGATTATCGAAAGCGCATGGCGTAAACCGTGCCAGCTCCTTCCGCTCAAATTCCAGCATCAAGCGCGGTATTTGCGCCGCCATCGCAAAGACAAAGCCGCCTTTGCTGATATTTACCTGCCGATTTTCGCCCGCCCACGGATACACTTCACCCAACCACTGCTTATGCCATTGGCAAATATCGGCAGCAGTGAAGCGCTGGTCAGCGGTAACGTGCCGGATCGCCCAATCAGTTGCCTCGACTAACTTGATAGCTTCCATCTCATCCATTGCGCGCTTGCTGCGAATGCCGAGGAGATTTTTCAGGACACGCTCGCGCGAACCCGGTTCAAATTCTGCTTCGGTGATGTGGTCGGTATCGTAGCGGGTGGGCATGGCTATTGCGTCACTTTGTTTTGTTGCTCAAGATAGCTTAGAGCCGCATTTTCATCTTGCTCAATGGCAATTTCCACCGCGCGCTTGGCTACGTCCAGCAGGCGTTCGCTTTCGGCTTTGAGAGTGAAGCTTTCTTGAACCATCGCGGCGATTTTTTCTTGCGTAGGCATATCCACCAATGGCACAACGACATTTTCAATTTCACCCACGCGCCAATGAAGGATGATTGATCCGCCCGCGTCACGCTCGGCCTGCATTTTCACCAGCTTTGAATTAAGCGCGAGAGTTAGATATTCTGGCAGCACATTGTCTGGGTCTAGCACAGTAAGATGCAACACCGCGCCAGAGGTAATGAAGTTTGCATCTTCACGCAAACAGTACGCCTCACCCACGCTGCCATCCTTGGAAAACAGAATCGTGTTTTTCTTTGGCATCAACGCGGCAAGGTCATCACTATTTTCAGCAACAAAGGTCGTGCTCAAGCATTTCTGCGGCTTGGTTATCCCATATTTGCTGTAGTCTGCCACACGCAAAAATGGCAAACCTTCATCATCATCGCTGTACGCATCCGAACCTGGCTCAATGGATTTATTTATATCCACGAGTTTAATCAGTCTCGCATGAGGTTGCCCAGTAATGTGGCTCACCATTTGCTCATACTTCGGCTGGTAATACTCCGCATCCAAACGTCCTGTGACAGAGAATGAATCCTTGAATGATTTGATGTTGATAGCTTCGCTGCTCGGCAAAAAGTCTGCCATGCCTAATGTGTCGAGCAGTAGGGTTTCGGCTTGAGAGTAAACTAGCGCTGCTTTCTCCGATGCTGTATCAGCCTTTGTGGACAGCGATTCAATGCCAGCTTCAAGCTGATTAAACAATGGCACCAATACTCGCTCAACCTCGCGACAGTTTAAATTCACCTGTTCAGTTTGCCGCGAATGGTGATGTAGTGAACCTCTGCCGTATTTGGTGTTCAGGTAGGCATTTAAGTAAGTTGGGTTAATCTTTGTCTTGTCGAGGCGGATTAACGCAATATTTTGGTTAATGTTGGCGGGTAAGTGCGATTTCCTGACGATGGCACTTCTTCCCACTACATCGAATGTAGCACCAATGATTGTAACGATTACATCGTCCGCCTCTAACGCACTATTTTTAATTTCTTCGTTGCCTTCAACCGTCAAATAATCAGTAAATACATCGACTATTTTGTTCTCTCGCAAATTGTCAGTTTTGATCAGTAGTGTCCGGTTAGAAATCGAATAACATCAGTTGGTTAGAATTTTCGGTGCGGTTTTGAAAATGCAAATTGCCTTGAAAGGCTCGTGGAAGCTCGGTTTTCT